>Ga0206117_100047_pt1 | contig 278602 bp, 274 predicted proteins | sample 3A5Ametagenome_FD_177997 | JGI IMG/M metagenome (GOLD analysis project Ga0206117, IMG submission 177997) | Enriched microbial communities from leaf-cutter ant dump, University of Wisconsin, Madison, United States - 3A5A | ecosystem: Environmental > Terrestrial > Nest > Insects nest > Nest dump... | reverse complement strand
TGGACGAGCTATCGGGCCGAAACCGCGAATCTGAGAAGGAAGCCACGGGCCGGCGGCCCATCCCTCTGCAGATCAAGTTCATTAAAAATCGGCTGGAGGGAAACATACAAGGGCTGGGGAGAGGGGGAGCGCCCGTCAGGGCGCCAAGCGGTCGTCTGAGCGCCAAGCGGTCGTCTGAGCGCCAAGCGGTCGTCTGAGCGCCGCCCCCCCCCCCTCTCCCCCGACCCTCGCTCCGCACCCCGGCCCTGTGGCCTGCATGTCACAGGGCGCTCCGGCGGGCGAAGCGGTGCTGCGCTTTTTCCGCCTACGCCCCGCGAGGGGAGAGGGGAGCCAATCCGCGACTTCGATGGCGGGTACGGATGCCTGTACGGCAAAAAAAAACGCTGCCGTACCTGCTCCAGCATCTGCGGTGATTCAGTCAGATCAAGCGGCCAACCGCCCGCTCAAGAGCACGCCCAAGACCGCTGCCCGATGCCTGCACCAACAGCATCCGGCCCGGCAGTGCCGACACCTGCCCGATCGGCCGCCACATCTCACGCATACCGCTCATCCAGCGCATCCCATTCCGGCTTGCCCACCAGGCGCTGGCGTTCGGCGAAGGGCGTGACCAGCCCGCTCGACTCCTTCACCTCCTTCTCGTCGCGCAGCACCGTCAATGCCCTCTGCATGCCGGCCAGCGCGCCCTGCAGCGCGGCGTTGGCGTAGAGCACGACGCCGTAGCCCAGTTCGCCCAGCTCGGTGGCGTTGAAGATGGGCGTCTTGCCGCCGATGACCATGTTCATCAGCTGCGGCCGCGGCAGCAGCTGCGGCAGCGCGCGCACCTCCTCGGCGCGGGTCACCGCTTCGACGAAGAGGATGTCGGCGCCGGCCTCGGCGAAGCGCAGCGCGCGGTCTACCGCGGCGTCGAAGCCGTGCACCGCGGCGGCGTCGGTGCGGGCCATGATGAGCAGGTCCGCGTCGCGTCGCGCGTCGGCGGCGGCCTTGACCTTGGCCACCGCTTCCTCGGTGCTGATCACATCCTTGCCGTTGAAGTGGCCGCAGCGCTTGGGCGCCACCTGGTCCTCCAGCTGGATGCAGTCGGCGCCGGCGCGCTCCAGCGTGCGCACGGTGTGATAGACGTTGAGGGCGTTGCCGAAGCCGGTATCCGCATCCACCAGCAGCGGCAGCGAGACGGCATCGCGGATGCGGGCGGTGTGGTCGGCGATCTCCGCCAGGCCCATGAAGCCCTGGTCCGGCATGCCGAACCACATGTTGGTGACACCGGCGCCGGTGATGTAGATGGCCTCGAAGCCGAGGTCCTCGACGACTTTGGCGGACAGCGCGTTGAAGGCGCCGGGAACGATGACGCCGCGGCGCGCTTCGACCAGCGCTCGGAGTTGCTTGCGGGTGGACATGGTGGGCTCCTGGGTTGGTGTTGGCTTGGGGGCATGGCCCCGGATTGTTCGGTTCGTGGAACTGCGGGCTGGGTGCCTGTTGCCAGCGGAATGGTTGGAGGCGGTATGGTCCGTACTCCCTCCCCCGCGGAGCGCTGCTTCGCCCGCCGGAGCGCTCTGTGGCCCGAAGGCCGCGGAGCGGGGTTGGGCGAGAGGGGGAAGGCTTGCGGAACTGCAACGCAGCCGCCCCTTCGGGGCGCCCCCTCTCCCCGGTCCTCCCCCGCGAGGGGAGAGGGGGAAAACCTGCGCTGACACGCTGGCGACTTATCTGGCAGCCCGCGCTGACATGCTGTCGGTTCATCCAGGCAGCGCTCCAGACTTGTCTCGACAGCGTTCGCGATTTGTCTCAGCAGTGCCCTCGGCTTATCTCCACAGCATTCGCACTGAGTCGGTGAAGCACTGGATCGGGATCAGGACTGAGTGCTAGCACCTCCAAGCGCATCAGCCTCTGCCTCCCACCCACCGTTCGGGCTGAGCCTGTCGAAGCCTCGCTTACCGCCGGGAACACGGAGTCCCGCCTCGCAAAAGCCACCGCGCGGCGCACCCTCCGGCAGGCCCGGAGCAAACGGTGCCTCGTGCCGGGCGACCATATCGCTGGCGGGAAACCCGAACCCGATGACATGCGGCTGACGCCCCCCTGCGAGCAGCAATCACACACCCCACCTCCGCCCATCTCCCGCCCCGTCAAAACGCATCCCCCGGCACCCGCACCCAGCCCTCCATCAGCACCCGCGCCGAGCGGCTCATCAGCGCCTTGGTAATCCGCCACTGCCCGTTCTCCAAGCTCGCCTCCGCGCCCACGCGCAGGCTGCCGGAGGGGTGGCCGAAGCGGACGGCGCTGCGCGCTCCGCCGCCGGCGGCGAGATTCACCAGCGTGCCGGGGATGGCGGCGGCCGCGCCGATGGCGACCGCGGCGGTGCCCATCATGGCGTGGTGCAGCTTGCCCATGGACAGCGCCCGCACCAGCAGGTCGACGTCGCCGGCGCGCACCGGCTTGCCGCTGGAGGCGACGTAGTCCCTGGACGGGGCGACGAAGGCGACCTTGGGCGTGTGCTGGCGGCCGGCGGCGTCGGCGATGTCGCGGATCAGGCCCATGCGGACGGCGCCGTGGGCGCGTATGGCCTCGAACATCGCCAGCGCCCTGGCGTCGCCGTTGATGTCGGGCTGCAGTTCGGCGCCGGTGTAACCGAGGTCGGCGGCGTTCAGGAAGATGGTGGGGATGCCGGCGTTGATCAGCGTGGCCTGCAGCACGCCGAGGCCGGGCACCTCCAGTTCGTCCACCAGCCGGCCGGTGGGGAACATGGCGCCGCCCCCGCCTTCGCCCTCCTCCGCCGGGTCGAGGAACTCCAGCGGCACCTCGGCCGCCGGGAAGGTCACCCCGTCCAGCTCGAAATCGCCGGTTTCCTGCACCTGGCCATCGGTGACGGGCACGTGGGCGACGATGGTCTTGCCGATGTTCATCTGCCAGATGCGCACGGTGGCGACGCCGTTGCGCGGCACCCGGGCGGCATCCACCAGCCCGCCGGCCAGCGCGAAGGAGCCGACCGCCGCCGACAGGTTGCCGCAGTTGCCGGACCAGTCGACGAAGGCGCTGTCGATGGCGACCTGGCCGAAGAGGTAGTCCACGTCATGGTCCGGCCGCGCGCTTTTGGCCAGGATCACCGTCTTGCTGGTGCTGGAGGTGGCACCGCCCATGCCATCGGTCTGCTTGCCATAGGGGTCGGGGCTGCCGATCACCCGCAGCAGCAGCCTGTCGCGCGCCGCGCCGGGCTGTTGGGCGGCCGGCGGCAAGTCCTGCAGGCGGAAGAACACGCCCTTGCTGGTACCGCCGCGCATGTAGGTGGCGGGGATCCGGATCTGTGGCGGGTGGTGAGTCATTTCAGTTCGTCCTCATGGTCGGGCGCGCGTCCAGCGCGGCCCAGATGGCGCTCATCACGTCGTCGGTACGGATCAGCACGTCGTCATTCCAGAAGCGCAGCACGGTGTATCCCTGCGCCCGCAGCCAGGCATCCCGCTGCTCGTCGTGGTGGCTGCCGTTGTGCTGGCCGCCGTCGAGCTCCACGACCAGCCGCGCACCGAAGTGCAGGAAGTCCACCACATAGGGGCCGAGCGGCTGCTGGCGGCGGAACTTCTGCCCGTCCAGCCGATGGGCCCGCAGGTGCCACCACAGCAGGCGCTCGGCATCGGTCATGTGCTGGCGCAGCTGTCTGGCGAATTGGCGCTGGTGCATGGCAGAGCCTCTCGAAGAGCTTCTTTCCCTGGGGAAGGGATGACATTGAATAGTCATAAAGCATATCAAGAGAGCCAAGCGGGAGACTGGCGGCGCGATGGAGCTGGACGGCCGCGCCCTCTCCCCCAGCCCCCGCTCAAACCCGCCCTTCCAGAAAATCCCTGGCAAAGCGCTGCAGCACTCCGCCTGCCTCGTAGATGGACACCTCCTCCGCGGTATCCAGCCGGCAAATCACCGGCACCTCCACCGCCTTGCCGTTCCGCCGCCGGATCACCAGCGTCAGCTCGGCCCGCGGGCGGCGTTCCCCTAGCACGTCGAAGGTTTCGCTGCCCTCCACGCCCAGCGTCAGCCGGGTAGTGCCGGGCTGGAATTCCAGCGGCAGCACGCCCATGCCGATCAGGTTGGTGCGGTGGATGCGCTCGAAGCCTTCGGCGACGATGGCCTCCACGCCGGCCAGGCGCACGCCCTTGGCCGCCCAGTCGCGGCTGGAGCCCTGGCCGTAGTCGGCGCCGGCGATGATGATGAGCGGCTGGCGGCGCTTCATGTAGGTTTCGATGGCCTCCCACATGCGCATCACCTCGCCCTCCGGCTCCACCCGCGCCAGCGAGCCCTGCCGCACGCTGCCATCGGGATTTCGCACCATCTCGTTGAACAGCTTGGGGTTGGCGAAGGTGGCGCGCTGGGCGGTGAGGTGGTCGCCGCGGTGGGTGGCGTAGGAGTTGAAGTCCTCTTCCGGCACGCCCATGCGCGTCAGGTATTCGCCCGCCGCCGAGTCGGCCAGGATGGCGTTGGAGGGCGACAGGTGGTCGGTGGTGATGTTGTCCGGCAGCACCGCCAGCGGCCGCATGCCGCGCAGCGTGCGCTCGCCGGCCAGCGCGCCCTCGCCTTCGGTGGCCCAGTACGGCGGGCGGCGGATGTAGGTGCTCCGCGGCCGCCAGTCGTACAGCGGCGAGGCGGCGCGCTGCGTGGCCTTGCGCTCGAACATCGGCAGATACACCCGCTGGAACTGCTCCGGCCGCACCGCGCGGGCGACGATGGCGTCTATCTCCTCGTCGCTGGGCCAGATGTCGCGCAGGCGGATCTCGCGGCCCTCGGCCACGCCCAGCACGTCCTGCTCGATGTCGAAGCGCATGGTGCCGGCGATGGCGTAGGCCACCACCAGCGGCGGCGAGGCGAGGAAGGCCTGGCGGGCGTAGGGGTGGATGCGGCCGTCGAAATTGCGGTTGCCGGAGAGCACCGCGGTGGCATAGAGGTCGCGCGCCACGATCTCCTGCTGGATGTGCGGCTCCAGCGCGCCGCTCATGCCGTTGCAGGTGGTGCAGGCGAAGGCGACGATGCCGAAGCCCAACTGCTCCAGCTCGCTCAGCAGGCCGGCCTCCTCCAGGTAGAGCTGCACCGCCTTGGAGCCGGGCGCCAGCGAGGTCTTCACCCAGGGCTTGCGCACCAGGCCGAGGCGGTTGGCGTTGCGCGCCAGCAGCGCGGCGGCGATGACGTTGCGCGGGTTGCTGGTGTTGGTACAGCTGGTGATGGCGGCGATGATCACCGCGCCGTCCGGCATCAGGCCGGCGGCTTCCTGTTCCCGCGCCTTGTCCAGGTCCACCGCGATGCCGCGCTCCTTCAGCGCGGACACCGGCAGGCGGCGGTGTGGGTTGCTGGGGCCAGCCATGTTGCGCACCACGCTGGAGAGGTCGAAGCACAGCACGCGCTCGTACCGCGCCTGCGCCAGCGCATCCGCCCAGAAGCCGGCGGCCCTGGCGTAGCTTTCCACCAGCTTCACCTGCTCGGCGCTGCGGCCGGTGAGGGTGAGGTAGTCCAGCGTCTGGCCGTCGATGTAGAACAGCGCGGCGGTGGCGCCGTATTCCGGGCACATGTTGGCAATGGTGGCGCGGTCGCCGATGGTGAGCGCGGCGGCACCCTCGCCGTGAAATTCCAGGTAGGCGCCCACCACCTTCTGCTGGCGCAGGAACTCGGTGAGCGCCAGCACGATGTCGGTGGCGGTGATGCCCGGCCGCGGCCGGCCGGCCAGTTCCACGCCGACGATGTCCGGCAGCCGCATCCAGGAGGCGCGGCCCAGCATCACGCTCTCCGCCTCCAGCCCGCCCACGCCCACCGCGATCACGCCCAGCGCGTCCACATGCGGCGTGTGGCTGTCGGTGCCGACACAGGTGTCGGGGAAGGCGACGCCGTCCTGCACCGCGACCACCGGCGACATCTTCTCCAGGTTGATCTGATGCATGATGCCGTTCCCCGCCGGAATGACATCCACGTTGTCGAAGGCCGTCTTGGTCCATTCGATGAAGTGGAAGCGGTCCTCGTTGCGGCGGTCCTCGATGGCGCGGTTCCTGGCGAAGGCATCGGGCTCGTAGCCGCCGCACTCCACCGCCAGCGAGTGGTCCACGATGAGCTGCACCGGCACCACCGGATTCACCGCCGCCGGATCGCCACCCTGCTCGGCAATGGCATCCCGCAGGCCGGCGAGATCCACCAGCGCGGTCTGGCCGAGGATGTCGTGGCACACCACCCGCACCGGATACCAGGGGAAATCCCGCTCGCGCCGACGCTCCACGATCTGCGCCAGGCATTCATCCAGGATGGCCGGATCGCAACGGCGCACCAGGTTCTCGGCATGCACCCGCGCGGTATAGGGCAGCTGCGCCCAGGCGCCGGGGTGCAGCGCTTCCACCGCCTCGCGGGCGTCGAAGTAGTCCAGGGCAGTGCCAGGCAGAGGTTTGCGGTAGTTCTTGTTCATGGATGGACTCGTGTAGTACTCACTCTTTCCCTGCGGGAAGGGGTGAAGGGAATTGCGGTTGAACAAGCGCGGTGCGGTGGATGCAGGCCACGCCCCCTCTCCCCCGGCCCCTCTCCCGCGAGGGGAGAGGGGAGTTGTGCGGCTCGCTCATGTGTGCCCTTGCCTCTCGAAGGGCACTGCGAGCCTTGGCGCCAGCGGCGCACGTCCCTCCCCGCTCGAAAGGCAGGACAGGCCTCGCGCCCCAGCCCCAGCGACTCCAAGCCGCACCCATCCACCACCCCGCGCATACCTACCCCCTCTCCCCTCGCGGGAGAGGGCCGGGGAGAGGGGGAACGGCGCCCGAACAATCGCCATGCACAGGACATACGCCGCGCCCCCCTCTCCCCCAACCCCTCTCCCTCGAGGGGAGAGGGGAGTCATGACACTCGCCCGCATGCGCCCCTGCTCACTCGCAAGGCGCGACAAGCCCCGCGCCCCAACATCTCCCGACCGCACCCATCCACCACCCCGCGCACACCTACCCCCTCTCCCCTCGCGGGAGAGGGCCGGGGAGAGGGGGAACGGCGCTCGAACAAGCGCCAAGCGCCCGGCATACGCCGCGGCCCCCTCTCCCCCAGCCCCTCTCCCGCGAGGGGAGAGGGGAGTCATGACACTCGCCCGCATGCGCCCCTGCTCACTCGCAAAGCGCGACAAGCCCCACGCCCCAGCATCTCCCGACCGCACCCATCCACCACCCCGCGCATACCCACCCCCTCTCCCCTCGCGGGAGAGGGCCGGGGAGAGGGGGAACGGCGCCCGAACAAGCGCCATGCACGGGACATACGCCGCGCCCCCCTCTCCCCCAACCCCTCTCCCGCGAGGGGAGAGGGGAGTCACGCCAAGCCGCTCCCCCGCCCGCTCGCCTATACGGGGCAAGGCAAAACCTCCCGCCCTCACCCCCGCTCCTCGATCGGCACGAAGCTCAGATCATCCGGGCCCACGTAATTCGCGCTCGGCCGGATGATCTTGTTGTCGACGCGCTGCTCGATGATGTGCGCCGCCCAGCCGCTGGTGCGGGCGATCACGAACAGGGGGGTGAACATCGCGGTGGGCACGCCCATCATGTGGTAGCTCACCGCGCTGAACCAATCGAGGTTGGGGAACATCTTCTTCACCTCCCACATCACCGCCTCCAGCCGCGCGGCGATGTCGAACATCTTGGTCGAGCCGGCCTCGTCCGAAAGCTGGCGCGCCACCCGCTTGATCACCTCGTTGCGCGGATCGCTCACCGTATAGACCGGGTGGCCGAAGCCGATCACCACCTCCTTCTCCTCCACCCGGCGGCGGATGTCGCGCTCCGCCTCGTCCGGGCTGTCGTAGCGCTTCTGGATCTCGAAGGCCACCTCGTTGGCGCCGCCGTGCTTCGGCCCGCGCAGCGCGCCGATGGCGCCGGTGATGGCGGAATACATGTCCGAGCCGGTGCCGGCGATCACCCGGCCGGTGAAGGTGGAAGCGTTGAACTCATGCTCCGCGTACAGGATCAGCGAGGTGTGCATCGCCCGCTCCCACAGCGCCGAGGGCTTCTCGCCGTGCAGCAGGTGGAGGAAATGGGCGCCAATGGAGTCGTCGTCCGTCTCCACGCCTATCCGCTGGCCCTTGGTGGACCAGTGGTACCAGTACAGCAGCATGGAACCCAGCGAAGCCATCAGCCGGTCGGCGATGTCGCGCGCGCCGGGCAGGTTGTGGTCGTCCTTCTCCGGCAGCACACAGCCCAGGGCGGACACGCCGGTGCGCATCACATCCATCGGATGCGCCGACGCCGGCAGCCGCTCCAGCGCCTCCTTCACGCTCGCCGGCAGGCCGCGCATGGACTTCAGCTTGGCCTTGTAGGCGCGCAGCTCCGCCCGGTTCGGCAACTTGCCATGCACCAGCAGATGCGCCACCTCCTCGAACTCGCAGCGCTCGGCGATATCCAGGATGTCGTAACCGCGGTAGTGCAGATCGTTGCCCGTCTTCCCCACGGTGCACAGCGCGGTATTGCCCGCGGTAACGCCGGACAGGGCAACGGATTTCTTCGGCTTGAAGCCGGCTTCGGCGGTCGTCGACATGCGCATCTCCTTCGGTGATCGTCCCGCGGCCCGGGAAAGGCCCGCGTGCAATGGCGGCCACTATACGGAAAGGAGATACGCCTCAAGCCATTGAAAAGGCAGAGCTTTGCGAAGCCCAAGCTGTGAATTTGCGAAGATTGCGAAGGCCGCCATGCAAGCGGCTGCACCGCCTTCAGCCCAGGCCTCGCGCCAACCATACGCGAAGGAAAGCAGCGCGGAAGGCAGGGCAGAGCGCGCGCGAGAGGGCGCGAAAAAAAGCGAGGCCATCGCCCCGCGATCAAACCGCGCCAAAGGAAAGGAAGTCGCCACAAGAAACGCTAGCACCAAGCTGCCAGCGCCCTGCCCTGGAAACCGGCATCCGCCAGCAGACCCGCACGCCACCGGCGGAACCCGCAAACCTCAGCGGCCAGAACCGCGAGGCGGCCGCCGCCCAGCCGCCGCGGCCGCCTCCTGCTCCGCATGCCGCCGCGCCTCCGCCACCGGCAGGGGCCGGCCATAGGCGTCCAGCAAGTCCAGCACACCCACCGACACCCGCAGCCGGATCGCCCCCGCTACCCTGGGCGCCGGCATTGCCGCGTCACTCAGCCGAAACCAGTAACGCCACTCCAGCGAACCGCCCGGCGCCGCATAACTCAGCTCGAACCCGCCATGCAGCCCCGCCCGCTGCCGCGCCAGTACCGCCAGCGCATGCAGATCCTCCCGGCTGCGCTCCAGCGCCCAGCACTCGAGGTTGGGCGGATGCCCGGTAAACCGCGCCACCCGCTCCACGATCTCCAGCACCTCGGCAAGATTCAAACCCCGGCCCCCTCGGCTCAATCCTCCGCCTGCGCCAGACACTCGGCGGTAAGGCGGGCCAGGTTGATGAAGCGGTGGCGGCCAAAGTGGATCACCGGCAAATGCCCCTTCTCGCACAAGCCCCGGATCACGCCCTCCTCCACGCCGACCTGCTGCGCGAAGTAGCGCCAGTGCATAACCGGAACGGGAGAGAGCTGGACCAGCTTGATGGAATCGGGCATGTCGACCACTATTGACCACTCTGCACCACAGTAAAGCAATCGAAAGAGTTTCTTACCTGAGTAAACAATATTTACTGTAAATACTCTTTACCAATGATAAAAACCTATGATTCATGAGAGATTCATTAAGGTAATAAATGCCAAGCTCCCGAGGAAAGGGGCCTTCACGCAGCTTGAGCAGCTGACCGGCATCAACGCCCGCAGCTGGGGCCACGCCTACAACGGCCGCACCCAGCCCGGCGCAGAGCACCTGGAACAACTCTGCCGCCTCTTCCCGGAATACACCCGCTGGCTGATGACGGGTCAGACCAGACCCGAGATGGGCGACACGAGTCCCGATCTCGAGCAACTGGAAGCCTTGAAGAAATCCATTGGTGGCTGAACCACCGGCAGCCGCGAACCGGGCAAGGGCGCGGTGGCAAGCCCTTCGAGCAGGAAACACCCGCCCCTGGCCACCATCCGCTCCGCGGGCTTCACGCCCCGGAGAGATTCCAGCCCCGGCCCCTCAATCCCCCTGCGCCATGCAATCAGCGGTAAGGCGGGCCAGGTTGATGAAGCGGTGGCGGCCAAAATGGATCACCGGCAAATGCCCCTTCTCGCACAAGCCCCGGATCACCCCCTCCTCCACACCGACCTGCTGCGCAAAGAAGCGCCAGTGCATGACCGGCACCGGAGAGAGCTGGACCAGCTTGATGGATTCAGGCATGTCGACCACTGTTCACCACATTGGAACACTATAGACTACAACTGTAGTCATATGACTAAAGGTTAAACAATGCCTGCAGATCCATCCAATGAAAAAAGCCAATCGCTGATCCCTGCGCGATTACGCAGGATTATTGAATATAGATATGGCCGGCGAGGAATGTTCTCCCAGCTCGAAGAAGCGACCGGCATCACCAAGGGCGCCTGGAGCCACATCTACAACGGCCGCAACAAACCGAACATGGACACGCTGGAACAGCTCTGCAAGCTGTTCCCGGAATACACCCTGTGGCTGATGACCGGGCGGACCGCGCCAGAGGCGGGTCAGAGCAGCCCCGATCTGGAGCAGCTGGAGGAGTTGAAGCGGGCGGTGGGGGATTGAGTGTTTGCGTGCTTGGGCACGGCAAAGCCGTTTTTAACAGCAGGCCGTTTGTAAATGCCCCACCGCCTTAAAAAAAACAAAAAGTAGGATGGGTGTTCGCCAGTTTCCTGCCCAACACCCTGGGTGGGCAAGCAAGTGGCCACAACCGTATTTGACTCGCTGCAGTGCTCCTGAGCGAATGCCCCGGGCAGCCAAGGCAGACAGCAATACGGAAAGCAAAGGCAATAGAGTCAAGTGCTACCCCCTGGTCCATAGATAAGGCTCCCTGAAGGCGGCTCTCGAGGGACATCAAGCGGATGATCTGCGTCGGCATTTCGGCCTGAGCTGTCGTACACGTATCTGAGGTTGGAGGTCGGCAATACGTCATAATCCAGCCCTCAGGCTTGGTTTTTTTACTAACGACAGCTTGCCGATCTCACAAACTCACAAAGGCCGGTGCGCTCCCGATGATCGGACGTTTGATAACGTCTGCCAGAGCTTCTGGACTGGAAGCCATTTAAAATAGGAGTATTCATTATCTGATATTCATGATCCTGACTCCAGGAGCCCGCACTCGCATCGAGATCGACAACAAGCTTGAGGCTGTACATTGGAGCCTTCCAGACCTAACGCAACTCGATCTGCCCGCAGTTGTGGGTGACTGCGCTTGAAGCCGATGCCGATACGCAACTCCTAGTATTAAGTTTGTAATGAAACAACCCAACACCCAAACATCCTCCACACCGCCTTCCCCGGTCAGCGAGTGTCGCAAGACCCGGCCGACGCAGCCACATTGGTGCTGCTGGAGCATATCCACGCTGAGCGTGCCGCACAGACCAGCGTGAAGAAGCCGTGCGTGCACAACAAGATACCCAGGACTAGATCATGAAAATCGAATCGATCCGATTAAAGAACTTCAAGGCCTTGCGCGATGTGCATCTGAAAGACATTCCGTCATTTCTAGTGGTTGTGGGTGCAAATGGTGCGGGGAAAACGACATTGTTCGATGTATTTGGTTTCCTGCATGACTGCCTGAAGGGCAATGTGCGCCAAGCGCTGGACAAGCGGGGCCGCTTTGCCGAAGTTTTGAGCCGTGGATGCGATCCGGCCAAGGATGTGATCCTGATTGAGTTGCAGTACCGCATGGAGATTACCGGCGTGGAGCGGCTGGTGACCTATTCACTAGAAATCGGCGAGCGCAAAGGTATACCATTGGTTCTGAAGGAATTGTTGCGCTACAAGCGCGGCCGTTATGGCAGCCCGTTTCACTTCCTTAGCTTTTCCAATGGCGAAGGCTATGCCATCACCAATGAGGAGGAGTTCAATAAATCCGACGAAGACCTTGACCGTGAAACACAAAGAGTTGCGCCAGACACCTTGGCTATCAAGGGGCTCGGACAATTCGAGCGATTCAAGGCGGCCAATGCGTTTCGACGGCTGATCGAGAACTGGCATGTGTCGGACTTTCACATCAATGCTGCGCGTGGTCGCAAGGATGCTGCGGGAGAGACGGAGCATCTGTCCGAGTCGGGCGACAACCTACCGCTGGTGGCACGCTATCTCCACGAACAGCACGCCGAAGTTTTCCAGAGAATTCTGGCACTCATGGCTCGGCGCGTTCCTGGGGTGTCATCGGTGGAGCCCAAGCTGATGGACGATGGTTATCTCACACTGCGTTTTCAGGATGGTTCGTTCAAGACACCGTTTCTGGATCGCTACGTGTCGGACGGCACGATCAAGATGTTTGCCTATCTCGTGCTCTTGCACGACCCCAAGCCACATCCCTTGCTGTGCGTGGAGGAGCCGGAGAACCAACTCTATCCGCAGTTGATGTCGGAGTTGGCTGAGGAATTCCGGAATTATGCCAATCGCGGTGGCCAGGTTTTCGTGACGACTCATTCGCCAGACTTCCTGAATGCGCTGGAATTGCATGAGGTGTATTGGCTCGTGAAGCAGGAGGGATGCACTAAAATCCAACGCGCCAAGGATAATGCACAGATTGCCGCTTATGTCGCCGAGGGTGATCAACTCGGATACTTGTGGAAACAAGGTTTCTTCGACGGGGTCGATCCGCAATGAGGGAGCTTGTGTTTCTCCTTGAAGAGTCTTCTTCAAAAGCCATGCTAGAAACCCTATTGCCGCGGATGTTGGATAAAAGCATTACCGTCCGCTGCGTTCCGTTTGAGGGCAAGCAGGACCTTGAAAAACAGCTGACTCGCAGAATCCGCGCATACCAAAACCAGCGAGCCCGTTTCATCGTACTCCGCGACCAGGACAGCCACCCGGATTGCACGGCCGTCAAACAACTGCTGCTGGATCTATGCCAAGCATCGGGGAAGGCTGAAAAATGTCTTGTTCGAATCGCATGTCGTGAGTTGGAGGCGTTTTATCTGGCTGACTTACTGGCAGTTGAGCGCGGCTTGGCGCTGAAAGGTTTGGCAGTCCAGCAGCAAGGTAGAAAATTCCGCTCTCCGGATACATTGGGCAGCCCGAGCGCGGAACTCAAGACGCTGACAAAAAGAGGTTACGAAAAAGTTGCGGGGTCGCGTGCGATTGGTCAGTACCTTGATCTCGAAAATAGGCGATCTCCGAGCTTCCGTCACCTGATCGCTGCGATTCGGCGCATGGAAGGCGAGCTTCTCAAAGAGGTGGAATGAATTCACCATCCCTCGTCCATCAAGTTTGGAACCTTTACCACACCCTGCATCGTCTTTACCTACCAACTCGCCTTGAATCGACATTCTCCAATACTGAAGTGGCAGGTACCCTCTGGAGTAAGCAGATAAAAGCATCACCTTGGCTTTTATAGGCCACTTCACAGATGGCTTTCCTCGCCAGAGCGGCCGGAGCAATTAGCAGGTATGAACGTCAGCTACGGCCGAGAAGCAGCCAGCAGCACCTATAACCGCATCGTCTGGGGCAGACCATTGAATGCCTCTGCAATCGCCTCCTTCATGTAGTAAGTAGCGAGTCGTTTCCGATTGCTCGTCGAGATATTCCCTGATGCTCTAGCTCAGATTCACACACCCACCTTTCCTTCGAGATCCGAGACACGAGCTAATCGGCGCACCTCATATCCGAGTAACTGAAACCCCATCCTCATCAACTCCGAGACAACGCTGAACAGCACCACCACACCAACGATAAGAATCGCCAGCAGCAACTCTCAACACTGAGAAACGCTGTTCCTCCAAATCGGCGCCCAGAACCCGTTTCCCATCCCGATGAAGCGAGTATCCATCACGCGAGCAGTTGGCCGACCATGGCTGCAATGGCCCGCCGATGATCTTGAGGATGAGCATTGCGCTGGCTCACTTCGTCGCAATCAACTTATTCACGTCCACGCCCTCGATCAAATCCCCTTTGGTCCAGCTTGGCTCGAAGTACTTCTTGATGATGCCGACGGGGGTACGCATTGTCCTGTGATGCTCATCCATTCTTATCCCGGAGAAGGACATGCTCTCGACGAACGCGGAGGCTTTCCTCAATACGTCTTTTCCCGAGTGGATTTCCAGCCTTCCGCCGGTTTTGAGGATGCGTTTTGCGTTGGTGTAGGTGCTGTATCCCTGCTCCGTCAGGAGAGAGATGGGCAGGAATTCGAGGATGACGAGGTTGAAGCGCTCGTCGGGGATGAGGGCGGGCGAGAGCGGTTTTCCGAAGTCGGCCACGAGGTCGGCGGCGCATCTTTCCGCGATGTCGATGTAGTAGGAGGTTCCGGGGCTGTGGTGTTCGTCGGGGTCGCACTGGTACCACGCCGGGGCGGAGAACTTGATCCTGTCGGTCTTGATCTTGTATTGCGATGCCCAGCTCCGCCCGACGATGCAGGTGGTGCCGTTGAAGCTTGTGATGTTGCGTGCCATGGCAAGGGGTCTTCTTGAAGGTAGGGATGTCTGGTGAAGGTGCTTCCAAGGCGCCTGGCTTTTTTGGAAGCAATGAGGTTACGCCGGCATTCCTTTGTTCTTTTCACGCGTGACAAAGGAATAGCCAGGCCGACATCGTAGTTACATGGACGGCATAGGTACAGCGGTGCTTGGGCGCGGCTGGCAGAGGGCCGGCAATGCGATCCGGGTTCCGGTAGCGGCCAAGAAAAAGGAGCGCTGATTCATCGGCGCTCCTTGTCGGTTGAAGCTCTGCCCTTCTTGCGCATGAACTCGCCGGCGTATCCAGCCGGCGCGCTTCGGCGCAGGCTCAGGCGCTCACCTGCTCACGGCTCTTCACCCACGGCTGGAATTCTTCCGCCGCCATCGGCCTGGCGATGAAATAGCCTTGCGCGAAGTCGCAGCCCAGCCCGGCGAGCAGATCCCAGTGCTCCTGGGTTTCCACGCCTTCGGCGACCACCTTGCAGCCGAGGTCGTGCACCAGGTCGATGGTGGAGCGGACGATGACGGCGGAGTCGCGGTTGTGGGGCATGGCGGCGATGAAGGATTGGTCGATCTTGATGTAGTCGACCGGCAGCTTCTGCAGGTAGCTGAGGGAGGAGTAGCCGGTACCGAAATCATCGACGTACAAGGGGATGCCTTCCTCGCGCAGGGCGTGCAGGACGCGCAAGGCGTATTCGGCGTCGTCCATCACGGTGCTTTCGGTGATTTCCACTTCCAGCAGACCAGAGACGACATTGCGTTCGGCCCGCCAGCGGCGGTACTTGCTGAAGAGCTGATCGTCACGGAAGTTGCGCGCGGAGAGGTTGATGGCGATGGGGATGGCGCAGCCCTGCGCCTGCCATTCCCGCAGCAGATCCAGTGCGGCGACCATCACCCATTCGGTAAGCGGCTTGATGAGCCCTGTCTGCTCGGCCAGGCCGATGAACACGCCGGGCGGCACCAGGCCGCGTTCGGGATGCTGCCAACGCACCAGGGCCTCGGCCCCGCAGACCCTGCCGGTGGCCAATTCCACCTTGGGCTGCAGGAAAAGCCGCAATTGGCCACCGCTGATGGCCCGCTTGAGTTCTCCGGCCATCTTCAGCCGGCCTGTCTGGTCCTGCTGCTGGCTGGCGTCGAACAGGCATTGGTTGAGGCCACGGGCCTTTGCCTGGGAGAGCGCCTTGCCGACCCCGCGCAGCAAGGCCTGTGCGGTGGCGCCATGTTCCGGGTAAAGCGCAATGCCCGTCTTGGAATTCACATCGAGATCTATGTCGGCGACAGCGAAGGGGCTGGCAAGGCGCGCCTCGACGTCGGCGGCGAAAGCCATGGCCTCGTCGCTGTTCTTCGCCGGTGCGAGCACGGCGAATTCGTCGCCGCGCAGCCGTGCCACCAGTGCTGCGTCGGGAACGCTTGCACGCAGCCGCTGACCGAACTCCCGCAGGATGTGGTCGCCCTGGCTGAAGCCGAGCACGTCGTTGATCTCGCTCAGGCGCTCGATGTTGAGCAGGAGCACGGCCATGGGCTGGACCGCTTCGAGGCCCTCGACTGCGCGGGTAAGCGCGTCGGTGAATTCAACCGCGTTGGGCAGGCCGGTGAGGGCGTCGTGGCGTGCCATGTGGTGCATCGCCGCCCGTACCCGTTCCTGTTCGGCCCGGGTACGCAAGGTCTCGAGCCCGAAAGCCAGATCGTCGGCGGACTCGGTGAGCAGGGTGATTTCGTCGTCGCCGAAGGTATTGGCTTCGCGGTCGTAGATGGAGAGGGCGCCGATGACCTGCCCTCCCACCCTGAGGGGACAGGACAGGCCGGACTTCAAACCGCCGAGCTGGTGTCGCCACGGCGCATGGTTGGGATCGGCCTCCATGTTTCTCACCAGATTGACCTCGCCGGTGCGCACCGCCATGGAGGTCAGCCCCTGGCCCAGGGTTGTTTCAGTGAGGTTGAGGCCGAGCTGATTCAGCGCATCCATTCCACCGGGATAGCCGCACTGGGCCATGGGGCGCAGGGCCTGGTTCGCATCCTCGCCGCGGAACCAGACCACCGCCATTCCGTATCCGCCGCTGGTCACAATGGCGTGGCACATGTCTTCCAGCAGATTCTGCTCGCCCGTCGCGCGCAGCATGGTCCGGTTGCCCGCACTCAGGGTCCGCAGCGCACGGCTGACATGCTCCAGTTCGTAAACCCGCCGCTCCAGTTCGATGTTGAGGGTCTGGATCTTCTCTTCAAAGTGCTTGCGCTCGGTGATGTCGGTGCCGAGCACGTAGTAGCCGTCGACCTCTCCGCTGGCCTGGCGCTTGGGCACATACTGGATGGTCTGCCAGACATCTGGAAAGGGTTGCCAGTCATAGGCTTGCGGCTCACCGGCCAGCACCTTGTCGATCAACGGGCGGGCGATGAGATAACGCGCGGCACCGAGCACCTCCTCCACGCTGCGGCCGTTGATGTCTTGCTCGTGAGGTGCAAAGCGTTCGAGGTACTGGGTGTTTACATAGACGTAACGCCGCTTCGCATTCACGTAGGCAATCATCGCCGGGACGGCGCTGATGACGTTGTTCAGGTGGCTTTCGCTTTCGAGCAATTGCGCGGTGCGCCTGCCCACCTCCGCCTCCAGCCATGCGTTGTGCTCGCGGATGACGCGCTCGGCCTCTCTCTCCAGGCTCACCTCACGGAAGACCAGCACCGCTCCCCGGAGCTCTCCCCTGGCGTCATGGATGGGCGCGGCGCTGTCCGCGATGGGCCATTCCTTGCCGTCTCGCGCCAGCAGGGCGGTGTGTTGGGCCAGCGCTTGCATTTCGCCGGTGGCCAGCACCGCAGCCACCGGCCCCTGCGCCGGCTCCCGGGTGTGCTCGTGGATGATGCGGAACACCTGCTCCACGGGCAGCCCCTGCGCCGCCTCGATGGGCCAGCCGGTAAGCCGCTCGGCAACCGGGTTCATACGGGTCACACGGCCTTCGGCATCGGTCGCCAGCACCGCGTCGCCTATCGAATGCAGGGTGGTCGAGAGGCTTTCCTCCTTCTCGGCCAGGCTGTGCTGTATGGCTTCGGTTCTTCTCAGCTGCCGGAGAATCAGCCAGTAGGTAGCACCCAGCAGCGCCGCCAGCAATACCGCGACGAGGGCGCCGGCAGACACCAGGTTCTGGCGCGCCCGCGCATGCGCGGCCTCGCGCTCCGACAGGAGCTGGCGTGCGTCCGCCTCCATTTCGTCGAGCAGTTGATAAGTGCGCGCGCGGGTGGGCCGCAGTGGGGCCGTTGCCACATAGGCGCTCGCCGCGGCTTCGCCCTGCGTTCTGCGCAGGACTTCGATCTGGCGGGAGATGGCCATGCGCTGGTTGATGATCTCCCGCAGTTCCATCCAGCGCTGCTGCTGCGCCGGGCTGTCCTGCGTCAGTTGCTTGATGCTCTGGAGCGTCCCTTCGCGCGCCGCCATGGCCTCGTCCCGCTCGGTGAGGTGACTGGCGTCTCCCGTCAGCCTGTAGCCTTGCGTGGTCAACTCTATCTGGAGGGTGTATCCCCGGGTGCGCACGAGGCTATGCAGTATTTCGTGGCTGCGCGCCACCATGTTTGCGGCCTGCCCGGCATCGTCGGCCACTCTCCAGGCGGACACGGCAAGCGCGGCGACGACCAGCACGGCGACGCTGAACGCACTGAGCACCTTGGATTCGAAGCTGGACCAGAACGTCATTGCGCGCACCCTTTCATACTTGATGCGATGGCGGCGCATGGCGGCGGGTTCGATGCGACTCGCCTTTGCTCACCCCATCTGGCCTGAGCTTCTACCGACTCCGCACACTACCCGATATTCATGGAAACCCGCGCTGCGGCCGCTTCGCGACGAGCGGCGCCGGCATAGCCCTCAGGCACTGCCGCAGCGCACCCGCACCGGCTCGACGATGGCATGCACCGCATGCAGGCGCCGCAGCGTGGCGATGGCGGTTTCACTGAGTCTGTGGCCACGGGTGAGAACCATCAGCCCGTTGGTGGTGCGGATGTCCTCATCGACGATCCAGCCGGCGACCAGATCGCGGATGCGCACGCTGCGCTCGGCGCTGGCGTCGATATGAAAACCGGCAACCGCCTTGACGATGTATTCCGGGATGCGCGGCTGGCTCGCCGCCAGCGCCGCGCCGGGTGCGGTGCCGCTCCTGCCCTTGCGGGTGAGGCGCTCCAGTTCGAGCGCGGCGTGCAGCAGCGGGGCGCCGCGGAGGACTTCAAGCGGCGCGTCCGGCGGTACCTCGCCGTTCTGGTGGCGGATGATCTGCGCCACGGTTTCCATGCGCGGGATGCGCTCGACCAGCCGGCTCGCCACCTCCGGGTGCTCCTTCAGCAGCTTTTCCTCGTCGGCGTTCAGGGTGCGCCGGTTGGCGTCGGCCTGGATGATGTCCGCCGGAATGCCGACGCAGCCGATCTGGCTCAGCGATGCTGCCATGGTGTAGATCCACCTGTCCGGCCAGTCCAGTTCCTTCAGGGCGAACTCCACGCAGGCGCGGGCGAAGGCCGCCCGCTGGAAGGCCCAGGGGGCGACCATGGCGAGCAGTTCGGTCAGCGTGCTCACCGAGGCCGACAGCGTGGTTTCCAGCAGCTGACGCTCGGCATGGGCGAGCTGGTACTGCGTCAGCGCCTCGGCCAGCGTCGACTCCAGCGCATCCTGCGGGCAGGGCTTGCACAGGTAGCGGAAGATGCCGCCCTTGTTCACGGCGGCGATGGACGAGGCCAGGTCAGCCTGGCCGGTCAGCAACAGCCGCACGCTATGGGGCGAGGCCTCGCGGGCCTTGGCCAAGAACTCGGCGCCGTCCATGCCGGGCATGCGCATGTCGGACATGATGATGGCGAAGGGTTCGCCCCAGCGGATGGCGTCCAGGCCGGCCGCGCCGCCGGGGGCGACGGTGACCTCGTATTTGCCGAACAGGCTGCGCTCCATCGCGGCGAGCACATTGGGCTCGTCGTCCACGCACAGGATGCGGGCCAGGGCTGCCTCACTCATCGTTTCCATCCTCAAGGAATTCAAGGCTCGCCGCCTGCCAGGCCGGCAGGTGGTCCAGCATGCCGACGGCGGCCAGGTATTCGCAGTCCGGCGGCTCACCATGGGCGAGCGCGATGGCGACATGCGCCATGCCGGTAATGCCGAAGTCGGCCGGCAAATCGCATTGCGGCTGGTGGTGGTGGGCCACCGCCCGCACGATGTCCATCGGCAGGCCCCACAGGCCGAGCAGGTAGGCGCCCACCGCCGCATGCAGCGGCGCGCCGCAGGGGGTCGGCTCGGGAGCGGATGCATCCTGCGCTTCCGGCATCACCAGCAGGCCGACGTTGGCCAGCAACGCCGCGGTGGCGGCCACGCCGGGGGCGCCAATGACCCGCGCGGCGATCTGCGAGGCACGCAGCGCCTTGCGCTGGAGCGCGTCCGCCCGGGCGTTGCCGGAGGCGCTGTCGAACACCTGGGCGGCGATGACGACGCGGGTAAGTACCTCCATGCCCAGCCGGGCCACCGCCGCGGCCACATCGGGCACCGCTTTGCCGCCGCCGAAGAAGGCGGAGTTCGATATCTGCAGCACCTTGGCGCTCAGCGCCGGATCGGAGCTGATCAGCTCGCCCACCGCCCTGGCGTTGCCGAGCGGGTCCGCCAGCACGCGATTGAGTTCGCCGAATATCCTCGGCGCCGACGGCAGGCGGTTCATGCCGCCGATGGCGGCGATCACCTCCGGCGCGCTGAACATGTCGCGCAGGCGCACCGCGCTTTCGATGATGGAGAACAGCCGGGTGTTGTCGCAGGGCTTGGCGACGAACTGGTGGGCGACGTCCAGCATGCGCCGCATGGCTTCGACGTCCGCATGGCCGGAAAGGATGATGCGGATGCTGGACGGCCAGCGCGCCTTGACCTGCAGCAGCAGGTCCGCGCCGTCCATGAAGGGCATGCGCATGTCGGAGACGATGACGTCGGCCGGCTGCGCCTCCAGGCCGGCGAGCGCATCCGGGCCGCTGGTGAAGAAGGCGCAGTCCCACTCCTCGTCGCGTATCGACAGGCTTCTTTCGAAGCCGGAGAGCACCAGCGGCTCGTCGTCTACGAAGGCTACGCGCATGCCTGTTCGTCCGCAGGCCGCTGGCTCAGGGGCAGGCGCACCACGAAGGTGGTGCCGACACCCAGGCAGGATTCGCAGAAGATCTCGCCGTGGTGCTTGTCCACCACGGTGGAGTAAGCCAGCGCCAGACCCTGGCCGGTGCCCTTGCCCACCGGCTTGGTGGTGAAGAAGGGGTCGAACACCCGGTTGCGGATCTCGTCCGGCATGCCGGTGCCGTCGTCGGTGATCCTGAGCTCGATGTATGGCCCGACGGCCTGGGCGGAGATCAGGATGCGGCCCTTCTCCTTCACCCCCTCCTTCAGCGTGTCGCCGATGGCGTGGGCGGCATTGACGATGAGGTTCAGCAGGGCCTGGCCGACCAGGTCGCGTATGCAGGGCACCCGGGCAAGCTCGTCCGCCTGCTGTATCTCCAGGTCGGCCACGTACTTCCATTCGTTGCGCGCCACGGTGGCGGTCGTGCGGGCCAGTTCGAGCAGATCCACTTCCTCCATCTCGCCGGACGAGGGGTGGGAGAACTGCTTGAGCGCGGCCACGATGCTGGCGATGTGGCGCAGCCCTTCGAGCGACTGCTCCAGCGCTTCCGGAATCTGCTTGCGCATGAACTCCACCCGCCGGCCGCCAAGCTCCTTGCGCAGGGCGAGGAGCGCCGGGTCGGCGCCCTCCTCCGGCAGCGTGCCGAGCAGGCCATTGGCGGTGTCGAGCAGGTTCAGCAGGGTGCCGGTGGCGGATTTGACGAAGTCGATGTTGCTGGAAACGTACTGGGTGGGCGTGTTGATTTCGTGCGCCACGCCGGCGGCGAGCTGGCCGATGGATTCCATCTTCTGCGCCTGCACCAGCTGGGCCTGGGCGGACTTGAGGTCTTTCAGTGCGGTTTCCAACTCCTGCCGCTCGGCCTCCAGCTCGGAGGTCTTGCGCGCCACCACCTGTTCCAGCGAGATGTTCTGGGTCAGCAGGGCGAAAGGCGTGTCGTGGTCGCGCTGCGCCTCCTGCATCAGCCGGCGCTTGAGGGCGGCGATGGTCTTGTCGCGGGCGGCGAGCAGGCGGGGGTAGTCGGACGCGCCATCCCCGCCGTCAGGCAGGTTTCCCTCCGCCAGCCGGGCATCCGCTGCGGCGGCGATAAAGCCGGACTCCACTGATTCCATATTCAGCCTCCGATGGCGATGCCGGTAAAGGTCTGGTTCACATGGATGCCGTTGAACTGCTCGCCGTAGGTGGAGAAGCCGAATACCCGGCCTTCCGCCATGAGCTTGCCGATGGCGGCCTCGTCGCCGGTGTTCTCGAACTCCAGGCGCCGCAGGATGCAGTCGCAGGCGATGATCAGCGCGGCGCCGCCCAGGGCCTGATGCACCTTGTCCAGCGCCAGCTTCAGGGTTTCCAGCGGGCTGTCCGCCACGCCCAGGGTGACGATCAGCCCTTCCTCGATGGCGCAGTAACAGGTCAGCGAATGGTCGGTGTCGGACTTGAGGATGGAGCGCACATAGGTTTCGGTGCCGTAGTTGAGTACCAGCGGATGCTTGGAGAACAGCTCCGGCCCCAGTTCGGACACCGGCCGGCCCAGGGCCTGGGCGTAGGCCAGCGCGGCCGGCTCGCCATTCATCTCGTAGATGATGCGGTGCTCCGGGTCCGCCGCGGTGATGACGAACTCGGTGTCGCTCGGGCGGAAGTGCTGCACCTTGAAGGGCAGGATGGCGGCGTCGGTGTCCACCAGCGAGAAAATCGCCGCGCCGGAGAGGAAACGCCCGTCGCCGTCATAGACGAAGGTGCGTTCGAACTTCAGATCGTCACCGGCGGAGCCGCCGATGATGGGCACATTGTCCAGCGCCTGGTACAGGCTGGCGGTAACCCGCTCCTCCAGCATGGAGAGCCCGTCGATCAGCAGCAGCCCGAAGCGGGTCCGCCCGCCTTCCCTGTTCCCGCCGCGGGCCTTGGTCATGCCGGCGATGGCGACCGCTTGCGCGGCATGGTCTGCCAGCGGGGAGATGGGGAACTGCTGGACCTGGAAATCCCCCTTTATGCCCACCCCGACGAGGCCCGCCCGTTCGAAACCCTGGAGGCCGATCTGTCCGGAGGAGGTGCAGGCGATGACCGGGCAGCGGAAGGCCTGCTTCATCGCCTGCCCCAGCGCGGCAAGGTCGTACTGGGAGGAACAGAAGATGATCGCTGCCGAAATGGCCCCGGCGTCGAGCTGCCGGGCCAGTTCCGCGACCGCTTCCGCCGGGGCCGGATGGCTCGTCTTGCCGTACTGGACTTGGATGGACACGGAACCTCCCTGGCGCTTGCGATGCTGCGGTCCGATCGGCCGCGACGCGAAGCAGGAGTCCGCGGCACGGCGCTCCCTCTTCTGTCGCGATGCTTGGAAACGAGCCGTTTGCTCCGGCGAATCTTCAGGCCGCTCCCCTTATTCCTAGGGGGTAATCCTGCGCCTTTCAAGCACCGCTACACCGGCAGTAATGCGCGAAGCCGAAGGTGCCTGGCGGTAATCCTCCACAGCCTTCAATCAGAGGCCGGGAAGCGTCGAGACATGTATATGGAAGCGGTTTTTTCCCGCCTGCTTGGCCGCGTACATGGCCTGGTCGGAGAGCCGCAGCAGCACATCCGGGTCGGTGGCGTGTTCCGGGTAGAAGGCAACGCCGATGCTGCCGGAAACATTGCGCGCCTGGGAGCCGAGCGCGATTGGCCCGGCCACCGAGGCGAGCACCCGCTGGATCACCTGTTCGCACTCGCCCGCGCTGCCGACGTCGCCCAGGAGCAGCACGAACTCGTCGCCCCCCAGGCGGGACACGGTGTCGCCAGCCCGTACGCAATCCCGGAGACGGTGGGCGATTTCGATGAGCAGGGCATCGCCGGCCTCGTGGCCGAGTTCGTCGTTCACCGCCTTGAAGCCGTCCAGGTCCAGGTAGCACACCGCGACCAGGCTGCCGTTGCGCGCGGCCTGGGCAAGCGTCTGCTGCAGGCGGTCCGCCAGCAGGGCGCGGTTGGGCAGCTTGGTGAGGGCGTCGTAATGGGCGAGGAATTCGAGCTGCTCGCGCTGGTTGATGACGCAGGTGATGTCGGTGAAGGTGCCGATGTAATGGCTGACTTCGCCCTGCTGGTCGGTAACCGCGGAGATGGTGAGGCGCTCGGCGTAGGCGGAGCCGTTGCGGTGGCGGTTCCAGAGTTCGCCTTCCCAGTGGCCCTGGGCACGGATGGTCTGCCACATGCTCTGGTAGAAGGCGGGGTTCTGGCGGCCGGAGGCGAGCATGCGCGGGTTCTGCCCCAGCACTTCTTCCCGCGAGTAGCCGGTGATCTCGGTGAAGGTGGGGTTCACGTCGATGATGGTGCAGCCGGCATCGCAGATCATGATGCCCTCGTGCGCATGGGTGAAGACATTTGCCGCCAGCCGCAGCTGGGATTCGGTGCGCTTGCGCAGGGTGACGTCGCGGGTCACGCTCAGCACGGCGGTAATCGCGCCCTTGGCGTCGCGCAGCGGCGCCGCATGGGTATCCAGCCAGCGCACGGTGCCGGCCTTGCCAACGATCATGAATTCCAGCGTGGCCGATTCGCCGCGGAACACGCGCTGGCACAGCTCGCCGTAGGCGGCGCGGTGCTCGGGCACGATGAAGTTCAGCGCACCGAAGTCGTTCGCCTCCGCCAGGCTGCCGATCTCCAGCGTTTCCATGGCGGCGCGGTTCATCTCCAGGTAGGTGCCATCCAGCTGGCGGATGCTCACCGCCTCGGGCTCGTTGTCGATGATGGTCTGCAGCCGTGCCTGGCTGGCGGCCAGCTCCCTGCCCGCCCGGTCGCGCTCTATGGTGGAGCCCATCCAGCGCGCCAGCAGCGAGACGAATTCGATGTCTCCGGCGTCGAAGCCACGGGCATAGGGTTGAGCCGCGCTGAAGTTGACGGTGCCGAACACCTCGCCGCCCACGTGTATGGCCGCGCCGATATAGGCCTCGATCCGGAAGGCCTCATGGCCGGGGTGCCGGTCATAGGGCGAGCTGCCCATCTCGGCAATCGCCACCACCCGCCGCTCGCGCAGGGTGATGTCGCAGCAGGTCTGCCCCAGCGTGAAGCGCTGGCCTTCGCGCAATTCTCCGTTGGGCGATACCTCGGTGATGATGGTGTAGCGCTCGGCCTCCACCTCGCTGACGATGCCGAAGGGCAGTTCGAGCTGGGCGCTGGCGATGGCGAGCACCTGCCGCAGCTGGACGGCGAGCGGCAGGTGGGAGAGCGCGGCCACCTCGTTGAGCTTGGCGAGGCTTTCGCGCTGGCGCCGCTCCATCGCTTCGATGCGCTTGCGGTCGGTGATGTCGCGGACGCTGACGAAGCGCAGGCGCGCGCCCTGGAACTCCAGCGGCGTGAGCACGATTTCCACCGGGAAACAGGAGCCGTCGCGCCGTCTATGGGTGGATTCGAAGGGGCGGATGCGGCCGGACTGGAACGCCGGCAGCAACTCTGCGCGCCGCCCGCCGGCGTAGGCGGGGTCGACATCCCCCACGCTCATCCGCAGCAGTTCCACCTCGCTGTAGCCCAGCTGCTCACAGGCCAGCGCGTTCACATAGAGAAAGCGGCCGCCCTCATCGACCAGGAAGGTGGCGTCGTTGGCGTTGTCGCTGAAAAAGCGGAACTTGCGCAGCTCGTTCTCGAAACGCTTGCGCTCGGTGATGTCGCGCACCGAGGTGAAGGCCAGCCACTGCCCCCTGATCTGCAGGGCGGTGGAGCTGACCTCCACCGGGAAACAGGAACCGTCCTTGCGCCGGTGCAGCGTTTCGAAGGGCGGCAGGCGGCGGCGCTTGCTCTCCTCGAAGTGGGTCGCGACCATCGCATGGTTGTAGTTCGGATCGATGTCGGGAACGCTCATGCGCAGCAGTTCGGCCTCGGTATGGCCGAGGCGGTCACAGGTGGTGCGGTTGACGTAGAGGATGCGCGCCTGCTCGTCCAGCAACACATAGCCATCGTTGGCGTTGTCGTTGAAGAACTTGAACTTCTGCAGCTCGTCCTCGAACTCGATCCGCTCGGTGACGTCGTGCACGATGGCGTAGGTACAGGCCTGCCCGCCGGAGCCGACGAGGCCGGCATAGATCTCCACCTCGCGCTCCACCCCCGAGGCCAGCCGGTGGCGGGCGCGCACGTACCAGCCCCCCAGCTTGCCCGAGCGGGCCTGCATGCAGCGGTCGAAACCGGCGGCGTCCGCACTGATGTCGCGCAAACCCAGCGCCAGCAGGCGCGCTCGCGGATAGCCGTAGAACTCGCAGGCGGCCTGGTTGGCATCCAGAATGCGGCCATCCGCCGGATCGAGCACCAGCTTGATGGCATGGTTGGTCTCGAAGATCTGCCTCAACCGGCTCTCACTGGCCTGCAACTCCCCAAGCAGCACGGTGATCAGCACGGTGATGATGGAAGCCGCCGCCATGTAGCCCCACAGCATCGCCAGGCTGGCATGCAGGTCGTCGGAATGGAAAGGGCCGCCGCCGTGGGCCGTGGCCCATACCGCCTGGGCGGAGAGCAACAGGGCGACGGTGGAGGCAAGGCCGGTGCTGCCGCGTATGGCGATCCAGCACAACAAGAGAAAGGGCAGGAACAACAGCGGATTGGCGGCCGAGGTCAGCAGATGGCCATCGAACACCGCGCCACCGACTACCAGAGTGAGCAACAGCGCACAGGCCAGCTCCACCCCGCGCCGGCCACGGAATACGGTGCGCCAGGGCTGCCGCCCCGCGGTGAGCAAGGGAATGCCGAGCACCAGCGCCCCCATGGCGTCGCCCAACCACCAGGTAGTCCACGCAAAAGGCACATCCTCGGCCGGCAGAATGCCCGCCAGTTGCAGTTGCAGAACGCCATTGCTGGCGCTGACCGCCATGCCGCCCGCCACGCCTATGGCCAGGAAATGCAGCAGATCCCGCCGCCGCGGAATGGCCGGATCGAACCTCAGCCGCTGCAGCAGGCTGGCCGCCAGCCACGGGCCCAGCGTGTTGCCGCAGGCAATGGCGAACGCCAGCCATGGCGAACCGCCGACACCGAGATTGACAGCCAGGGCCCCCAGCCACACCGCCGGCCACAGCGAACGCTGCCAGCCCAGCAAGGCGGCGAGCGCAATGCCGGTGGGCGGCCAGATGAGGGTGATGTGGGAGCCGACAAAAGGCACCGAGAGGCCGATGCGGCCTGCCAGGTAATAGCTGAGCCCGACGATGAGGAAGCGGAGCACCCAGGAAGGGTTGAACGGGAAAGAAGGCATGGCTGTCGGGGAAGGAAGAGGCGGTGGCAGGCATGCTGGCGGGCGGACCCGCTGCCGGCCTGGCCAAGGGGATGGGAACTGTCCTTATGCTTATTCTTTATCTATTGCCGAGCGGCATTGTTGGCTGGCAGCCCTTTTGAGTAACTTGTCCCCTGTCTCTCCAGATACTAGACAAATACACCTTTGGTAATAGTGGATTTGCTCACGGGAGGCTCACTTCGGAGCACACCAGAATGCCCATTTCTGGGGAGGCTTGAACAAGCGAGGCAGCCCCCTGGGTCCGGCCTGCCGCATGCCGGGAAAGCCCGACGCAGGATGGGAACGCCGCGGCGGCGAAGGCGCAGGAGCCGGCGGAGCCTTCCTGTACCATTGCCCGGCCTCGCTTCTCCTCGATCAATCCGCCGGCGACGCCTCTTGAGTTCAAGCTCCCCCGCTGCCTCCCCGCGGCATCCGGACATGCCACCAGCCCTGCGCGAGGCGGTAATCGACGGCGCCATGCCGTTTTCCGGGCCGGAGCGATGCGGCCACCGCCACTCCCTGTTTCCCACGCAGCGGCGGGGAAACGCGGCGTTCCTGGCCGGCGACAGGAGCTGAGAGCGGCATGGACGACAGCACGCGCGCCTCTCCGGACGCCGAATTCATCGCCCGGCAGACGGCGCTCTTCGACATCCTGCCCGAAGCCTACCTCGTCATCACCCAGCATCACGAGGTAATCACCGCAAACCGCCGCTACCTGGAGGTGATAGGCACCACCCTGGCGGAGATCGTCGGTAAGTCGATTTTCGACATCAACCAGCATGTTCCCAGCGAACAGCGCGAGATGCGCCGGGCCTGGCTGCAGTCGGCGCTGCCCACCCTGCGCAGCGGCGAAACGCGGCTGTCCCCCACCCTGCGCTACGACTTGCCGGTGCTCGCCGAGGACGGCAGCGCCACCACCGCCGAGCGCCACTGGCAGGCACGCGTCAGCCGGGTGGGCAGCGGCGGCGGTCTGCCCGGCACCGGCCTGCTGGTGTTCTGCCTGACCGACGTGACCGAATCGGTGCAGGCCACCGAACGCCACGAGCGCGAACGCGAGAAGCTGCATGCGCAGGCGCAACTGCGGCAGTTGCGGATAGACGAGGTCAACGCCGAACTACGCAGCCAGCAGGCCCGCCTGCAGGAGGTACTTACCTTCGCCCGCGTCGGCGCCTGGGAATGGAATCTGGCCAGCGGCGAGATCAGCTGCACCGAGCAGGGCTACCGCAACCTGGGCATCGCCCAGGGCGAACCGCTGAACGAAACGCGGCTGTTCAACGAGCTGATCGCGGCCGACGACAGCGCACGGGTACGCCACGCGGTCGAACATGCCGTCAAGGCACAGGATTACTTCGAGGTCGAGTACCGGGTGAGCTGGCCGGACGGCAGCGTGCGCTGGTTGCTGGCGCGCGGCGCGCCGCACGGCGTGGGCGAGGCCGCCCCGCATTCACTGGTCGGCTTCACGCTGGACATCACCGAGCGCAAGCAAGCCGAGCTGCATCACCAGGCAATCGCAAAGGAAGAGAAACAGGCACGCGAACGCAGCGAGACCGAGACGCGGGCGATGGACAACTTCATCACCGCGGTGAGCCACGAGCTGCGCTCGCCGCTGCATGCCATCGCCTCCTGGACCATGCTGATGCAGCGCACCTCGGAAGCCACTTACGTGGCACGCGCGGCGGAGGTCATAGAGCGCAACACGCGGCAGCTGTCACTGATGGTGGACGACCTGCTGGACAGCGGCGCCATCGCCACCGGCAAGCTCTCCATCACCCCGCGCCCGGTGGATATCGGCGCGCTGGCGGGGCTGGTGGCGGAAGACATCCGCTTCAACGCCGAGGCGCGCCGCATCCAGCTGATCGCGGAGACGCTGTCGCCTTGCCTGGTGATGGCAGACGAGGGCCGCATCAAGCAGGTGATCTGGAATCTGCTGACCAACGCGATGAAATTCGCCGACGGCGGCACCATCGAAGTCGCGGTGACGGCGAACAGCACGCATGCGGAACTGAGCGTGCGCGACACCGGCATCGGCATTCCGGCGGAAGCGCTGGAACGCATCTTCGACCGCTTCCAGCAGGCGCCGAACGGCCAGGCGACCCGGGTCGCCGGGCTGGGGCTGGGCTTGTGGCTGGTGAAGAACCTGGTGGCCCTGCACGGCGGTACCGTATCCGCCCACAGCGCGGGCCTGGGCCAGGGCGCGACCTTCCGGGTGCGACTGCCACGCTTCCGCTGAAGGCGTGAGCCTGTCGAAGCCCGGCTTCCGAAGCGCTTTTCGACAGGCGAGGTCCGAACGCCCCGCCTGATCGGTTTCTGGCTCAATAACCCCGCTTCAGATTCCTGCTGACCTGCGCCAGCGGATGAGCAATACCGCCATCGCCGTAGCACCCCACCACCTGCGCGATCACCACCTGGTACCCCTGCAGCCACTCGCCCTGCCGCCGCTTCGCCTCCAGGTGGGCCGGATGCGTCATGAGCTGCTGCAGCGCCTCCATGCTCTCCCAGTAGTACACATTCGAAACCAGCCCGCTCGCGGAATTCTCCCAGGCCTCCTCGCCGAGATAACCGGGAATGGACTTCGCCACCTCCGCGATGACCTTGTCCAGCGCATGGAACTCGTCATCGAACCGGCCAGCGGCGAAAGTGAAGGTGGATGTGTACATGGAACCCCCGAAGCCAGCAGGCGGGCAGAACCGGCTGCCCGCCTCTTCCCGAGCGCCGCGCAGCCGCAAAAGAAAAAGGCCTGCATCGCTGCAAGCCTTTGATTTTTGGTGCCCCCGGCAGGAATCGAACCCGCGACCTTCGGTTTACAAAACCGTTGCTCTACCAACTGAGCTACAAGGGCCAACGCCATTTACGGCGGGGCCGGATTATAGCCCAAGACGGCAGAAAACCGCCTGCTGTCATTCAGCACTTCCCATACAGCAGATTTACTGTATAAACTTACAGCCATCGAGACAGCACTTCTCCGCTGACGCTTCAGGAGCTTCTTAGATGGAAACCAAGGTCAATCGCGTACTCATGGGGTTTGGTCTGCTTGCCGGTCTGGCGCTGGGGGTGGGCAATCCGGGTGGCGGCATTGCGCTTGCCGTTGCCGGAGCAGCATCCGCCTGGCTGTTGCGCAACGGGTTCCTGCAACGGAAAGGCGCCTGCCACCGGCCGTAAGCCAGCGCTTCACCACGCGGTGGATGAAGGCTACTTCTTCAGGGGAATCTGGAGGCCGGAGTCGACCGGGACAGCGGTGATGGCGTTCTGCGGACTGCCATCGATCAGCTTGTCCGAATAGGTGAGATAGACCAGCACATTGCGCGCAGGGTCGACCATGCGAACCACCTGCAGGCGCTTGAACAGCACCGATTGCCGCTCGGAGAAGACCTCCTCCTTCCTCGGCAAGGGTTCGCGGATGCGCAGGGGGCCGACCTGCCGGCAGGCGATGGATGCATCCGCCTTGTCCTCGGCCAGGCCGACCGCGCCGGAGAGGCCACCGGTCTTGGCGCGGGAGACGTAGCAGGTAATGCCTTCGATCTTGGGATCGTCATAGGCATCGACCACGATCTTGTGATTCGGGCCGATCAATTTCCACACGGTGGAAACTTCCCCCACCGTCTCGGCACGGACGCCGATGGAAAAAAGCGCAGCGCCGGCCAGACAGGCAGCCGCTGCGGCCCTCGCCTTCACTTGGCGAACTTCCCCACCAGTTGCTGCAGCTTCTCGGTCCGCCGCTTGGCGGCTTCTTCCGCCTCGCGCTTCTCGCGCTGCTGCTTCGCCGCGGCGGCGAAGCGCTCCTTCAGCGTGGTGGAAGCATGGGTGCGCTGTTCCTCGGTCACCTCGCCCGCCGGATTGCCATCGAAGTCGTAGCGCTCGGTAGAGCGCTCCATCGCCTTCAAATAGCGGGTCGTGGCGGTGTGGAAGCGCAAGGCGGCACGCAGGGTCTTGCGCTCGAACTCCGGGTGACGCTCCAGAATGACCGCATCGATACGCAGGGCCAACGGCTTGCAATCACGGAAGGTGGGAGACAGTTCCTGCAGCCGCTGGAGCAGCGCGCGCGGTTCCAGGGAGATTTTCTGCGTAGGCGTTTCGTTACTCATCGATTCTGCAACTCAGAGATTTCAGGCCCCGACCGCGGGTCCCACGTGCAGCAGCACGAACGAGCATTCTACCCGAGCCCGCCTGGCGAAACCCAACCGGGCGCGCGTTGTCCATTCGCCGTCAAAACAGGAGAACACCATGCAACCGGAACAGACCCGCGCCCTGCTTGCCCTCTGCCTGATGGCGGCCTTCGCTGATCAGCGCAAGGACGACAGGGAGCGCGAACACATCAAGCGCGTCGCCAGCTCGCTGGGCGGAGACAGCGGCATCGATCTGCTCGCGCTCTATCAGGATGTACTGCTGAAGCGGATCACGCTGGAAAACGCGGTCGGCGCGCTGGATGCACCGGAACTGCGCCACCTGGCCTACGAGATGGCGGTAGGCGTATGCGATGCCGATGGCGTGCACGATGCCCAGGAAACCGCTTTCCTGGAAAAGCTGCGCGCCGCGCTGGACCTGCCGCCGCAACAAGCCGCCACCATTCTGGATGACGCGGACCAGCTGGCCGCCGCTCCGCCCAGCGCACCGCTGCCGGCGGAGCTGGAACAGCCGGCACCCGCCGCCGAAGCGGTGAAGCCCGCGGTCGATACCGCCGAACTAGACAAGCGCATCCTCAATGCGGCCATCCTCAACGGCGCGCTGGAGCTGCTGCCGCAGTCCCTCGCCTCCATGGCCATCATTCCGCTGCAGACACGGCTGGTTTACCGGATCGGCCAGGCCTACGGTTACAGCCTGGACAAGGGGCATATCACCGACTTCCTCGCCACTGTCGGCGTCGGCCTCACCTCCCAGTACGTGGAGCAGTTCGGCCGCAAGCTGGTCGGCGGCCTGCTCGGCAAGGTGCTGGGCAAGACCGGCCGCGCCATCGGCAGCGCAGCCACCGGCTCCGCCTTCTCCTTCGCCACCACCTACGCCCTCGGCCAGGTTGCGAAGCACTACTACGGCGGCGGCCGCAAACTGGACAGCAGCGCCCTGAAGACCAGCTTCAACGAGCTGCTCGACCAGGCGCGCGGCCTGCAGCAACGCTACACGCCGGAAATCGAGCAGCGCGCCCGCACGCTGGACGTCGGCAAGCTGATGGCCGAACTGAAAGCCCAATAATCCGGCCGCGCGACCAAGCAAGCATCCATCACGACTGGCGGGCCTTCCCAGCGGGATGCCCGCCAGCCGCTTTCAGTACTTCATCACCACATTGATATGAGCCGGCCGATCCGCCGTCACTTCGAAGGCGCTGTCCTCGAAGGCCGGCGGCCCCATCACCTTGGGGTTGTTGGACAAGCCGTAGCCTTCCGCCGGGAACATGCCGAAGCGCAGGTTGAGCTTTCCGTCGCCGTCCTCATCGTGATAGGCCATCACCGCATAGCGCCCCGCCGGCACCGCCTCGAACACCACGGTGACCACACCGGGCGCCGCCGGCACTTCCCTCACCGCCAACGCATGCATCTCCTTGCGGAAGGAACTGGGCGTGGCATAGAGGCCGACGCGCACATTGCCGCGCTCGTGCGCCACGCCTTCCAGCACCACCGTGAGCGGCTGGGCGTGAGGCTGAGCCGCCGCCGCGGGCGTGGCAGTCTGGGCTTGGGTGGAGCCGATCAGCGCCGCGCCCAGCAAGAGCGCATTGCACACGAGCAGCTTCAGGCGGCCAGGTTTCATTTCCTGCTCCTTATCTAGAACGAACCCGGAAGGATGTCCGCCCATGCTCTGCAGGGCAAGCGCGCGCCACCGCCAACCGGGGCGAGGCAGAGCCCCACCTTCGTCCAAAGACGTAGGAGAGCAACTAAAAGTGTTGTATAATCCGCAGCTTGCCGTTGCCATTCGTGGCAGCATCGGCTGGCGACACAGAAACGACAGGATCACCAGCTCGTCAGGGCCTCTGCGCTCTTCCCTATCGAACCCGGCCATCACGGCTTGCGGTTCGACCCGTCGGCACCCGGCCGGCTGCGCCACTCCACCCCATGGAGCCCGGCACACCGCCCCATGCCGTCCTCCCTGCCCCGGCGACGCCGGTGGCGCTAAAGCCGGATCGCCCGGTTTCGGTCCCGTACCGTTCCGCTCATTCCGCCCCTGCCGGCTCCGCCTGGCAGACGCCGTGCTTTTCGCGCGGCCAACGATAAGGAGCAAGACAATGGCTAAAGAAGAACTCGTCCAGTTCGAAGGTGTGGTTCAGGAAGTCCTCCGCGATGCGCGCTTCCTGGTCAAGCTGGAGAACGGCGTCGACGTTGCCGCCTATGCCTCCGGCAAGATGCGCAAGTTCCGCATCCGCATTCTGGCCGGCGACCGGGTGACCCTGGAAATGTCGCCCTACGACCTTTCCAAGGCGCGTATCTGCTTCCGCCACAAGGATGAACGCAGCCGCCCGCCGCTCGGCGCCCACTAAGCTCATCCCCGCCTGTAAAAGACGCCTCTCCAGACGTCGTACCCCGTGGTTTTCACCCCGCGGGGCAGGCATAATCCGGCCAATCACGGTGGCCCCTCCCGCCTGCTCGATTGGAATACCGAATGGCGCGCACGCCGTCACTGCCCCTCCCCCCGGCTGAGCTCTCTGGAACCGATTTCCGCCGCACCGCCGCGGGCGGGAGCGACACCACGGTCGAGATCGCATCCCCCTCCGACATCGCCCGCGAAGCCCTTCACCAACTCGCGGTGAGGCGCATCCCGCCCACGCCGGACAACTACCGCACGCTGTACCACCAGATTGCCGGCGTTGCCGAAGAAGAAACCTTTCCCAGCCGCAGCCTGCGGGCGCTGACCTCCCTGCTGCCGCGCGACACGCCGGATGCCCTGCGCATAGCCCACCGCTTCGAGGCCGCGGTCGCCAGCGAGCAATGGACCCAGTTGCGCCAAGTACTGGTGGAACTCTGCACCGCCCGCAGCAGCAGCGCCCTGCCCTGGGGCTCGATGATCCGCGAGTTGATCGTCGAGCTCGAACGCCGGCAGGAAGGCCTGACCCGCGCCCGCAAGAACGAATCCCTGCAGCATGTGCTGGCCGCCTCCAGCACCGATGGCGAACAACTCTTCCTGCGCCTGCAAGGCCTGCTAGGCAGCTGGGCACGGCGCGACGAAAGCGAGCCACTGGAAACCGCCGGCCTGCCAACGGAAACTGCCGCCGCGCCCACCCAGCGCCTCTCCCCGCTGATCGCCCAGTTGCTGCAACGCGGCATCACCCCACTGGTCGCCGGCGACGCCACGCTGCTGGAGGAAACCCGGGACCTGGCAAACGCCTTCGACCAACTCGGCGATGACATTCCCGATGCCCTGGTAAAGCGCCTGGACACCTTTGCCGTCCGCCTCAACTGGATGGCGGAAGACCACAACGCGGTGCGCACCGCCCTGCTCGGCCTGCTGCGCCTCCTGGTGGACAACATCCGCGAACTGGTACTGGACGACCAGTGGCTGCACGGCCAGCTCAGCGTGCTCGCCGAAGCCTTCGCCGGCAGCCCGGACATCCGCGTGCTGGACGAAGTCGAGCGCCGCCTGCGCGACGTGATCGACAAACAAGGCCAGCTCAAGCGCGAGCTCACCGATGCCCAGCACCGGCTCAAGACCATGCTGGCCGGCTTCATCGACCGCCTGGCCGAGTTCTCCGACACCACCAGCGAATACCACGATGCCCTTGGCCACTGCGCCGAACGCATCAGCACCGCCTCCGACATCTCCCAGCTCACTGACGTGGTCGAAGAAATGCTGCGCGAAACCCGCAACGCCCAGGCCTCCGCCCAGCGTTCCGGCGCCGAGCTGAGCGAGCTGCGCGCTCAGGTGGATCACGCCAACCAGCACATCCTGAAGCTGCAGCGCGAACTGGACGAAACCAGCGAGCTGGTGCGCCACGACCCGCTCACCGGCGCCCTCAACCGCAAGGGCCTGGACGAAGCCCTGGCGCGCGAAATCGCCCGCATGCGGCGCAAGGGCAACAGCCTGTGCCTGGCGCTGCTGGACGTGGACAACTTCAAGCAGCTCAACGACACCTTCGGCCACACCACCGGCGACGACGCCCTGCGCCACCTCTCCGCGGTGGTACGCGAATCGCTGCGGCCGCACGACACCGTGGGCCGCTACGGCGGCGAAGAATTCCTCATCCTGCTGCCGGAAACCGAGCTTGAAGACGCCCAAACCGTGCTCGTGCGCCTGCAGCGCGAGCTCACCCGGCGCTTCTTCCTCGCCGGCGAACAAAAGCTGTTGATCACCTTCAGTGCCGGCATCACCCGCCTGCAAACCCAGGAGGAAGCGCAACTGGCGATAGAACGGGCCGACAAGGCCATGTACGCCGCCAAGCGCGCCGGCAAGAACCGCGTTCTCACTGCCGCATGAGATTCCATGGCCTCCGCCACCAATCCCTTCGAGATTGCCCGCGAAACCCTGCGCCAGCTGGCCACCCGCCGCGTCGCGCCTACCCCGGATAACTACCTGCGGCTGTATTACGAGATTGCCGGCAGCGAGGCGGTGGAGGTCTATCCGCTGGCCTTTGTCCGCGACCTCGCCCGCCGCATTCCGCGCGACTCGCCCGAGCGCCTGCGCCTCGCCCGCCAGCTCGACCAGACCCTGACCGCCGATGACGCCAACCCGGTGCGCGAAGCGCTGGATGGCTATATCGACTGTCTGCGCCTGGAACCACCGCCGGCCTGGAACGAACTCATCACCCAGCTGCTGCGGCAGTGGGAAGGCCGCCAGCTTGGCTGGACCACCGCCCGCAAGCGGGAATCCCTGGAGCGGGTACTCACCGCCAACGATCCCGCCACCCTGCATGCCCGCCTGCAATCCCTGCTGCGCGCCTGGGGGCAGAGCCCCATCGATCCCGAACAATCGCTGCCGCCGGAAACCCCCGAGCTTGCCGCCGGCCGCGACCACCTGCTCGCCGCCGCGCCCACCGACAGCGTCATCGGCGTGCGCCTGCTCGCCAGCGGCGAGAGCAAGGAGCTGATGACCGGCCTGCGCGACCTGCTGCTGCTCGCGCTGGAAACCGTCATCCCCGCCTTCCTCGGCGAGTACCCGGAACTCATCAACGACGCCGGCCTCATCGCCGCCGACGTGCGCCGCGCCGCCAGCGAGCGCGACCTCGCCAATGTGCGCCGCCAGCTCGCCAAGTTCAGCCACCGGCTGGAAGGCACCGCCGCCGACGCCGCCGAGATCCGCACCGGCCTGCTGGACCTGCTGCGCCTGCTGCTGGACAACATCGACGAGCTGGTGGTGGACGACCAGTGGCTGCACGGCCAGATCGAGATGCTGCGCGACGTCATCGACCAGCCCGCCACGCTGCGCATGATCGACGACGCCGAGCGCCGGCTGAAGGAACTCATCTACAAACAGAGCCAGCTCAAGCACAACCTCGCCGAAGCCCAGCGCAACCTGCGCAACATGCTCGCCGGCTTCGTCGACCAGCTCGCCCGCTTCGCCGAGAGCACCGGCAGCTACCACGACCGCATCGGCCAGTGCGCGCAGAAGATCGCCGCCGCCCGCGACATCGGCGAAATCAGCGACGTGCTGGATGAAGTCATGCGCGACACCCGCGCCATCCAGGTCGAAACCGCCCGCTCCCGCGACGATCTGCAGGATGCCCGCCTGCGCGCCGAGGCGGCCGAAGCCAAGATCGCCGCCATGCAGAGCGAACTGGAAGAAGCCAGCCGGCTGATGCGCCACGACCAGCTCACCGGCGTCGCCAACCGTCGCGGCCTGGAAGAAAGCTTCGTCAAGGAAGCCGCCCGCGCCGAACGCCGCGGCGTACCGCTGTGCGTCGCCCTGCTGGACGTGGACAACTTCAAGCAGCTCAACGACACCCTGGGCCACCAGGCCGGCGACGACGCCCTGCGCCATCTCAGCAGCGTGGTCCAGCGCCAGCTGCGCCCGCAGGACACCCTCGCCCGCTACGGCGGCGAGGAGTTCGTCATCATCCTGCCGGAAACCGAACTGCCCCAGGCCAGCCAGGCCCTGGTGCGGCTGCAGCGGGAACTCACCCGGGAGCTGTTCATGAATGGCGCCGAGCAACGCGTCATCACCTTCAGCGCCGGCGTCACCCAGGTGCTGCCCGGCGAAAACCTGGACGTCGCCCTCGGCCGCGCCGATTCTGCGATGTACCAGGCCAAGCAGAGCGGAAAGAACCGGGTGGCCACCCTCGAACCCCCGGCCCAACTCCGATAAGGTGGAATTGGGCGGATAAACCAGACGTATTCGAACTGACACAGGCACGAATATCGGCCATATTGCGTCATCGGCCGCAATAGTCTGGCAAACGAGCGTCAAACATGACATCCAGGTTCCCATGGCCCTTCCGCATGCCGGACGATTTCCCTTTCGTTTCCGAGCGGGCCCCGTACTACATTTTCGGCGCGGATTACCGCGAGAACTCCAGCGGCGTGGTCTCGCTGCACGTCCTGTGCGACGCACTCAACCGCCGGGGCTATCCCACCTACTTCGTCAACGTCAGCGAGACCCATCCCGACCTGGATGCCCGCCTGCTGCAGGCTCGGGACGTAGAACGCCATGAGCGCGCGGGCCTGCCGCCCGTCGTCATCTACCCCGAGATCGTCAGCGAGAATCCCTACGATGCCGACATCGTGGTGCGCTGGATGCTCAATCGCAGCGGAGCCCTGACCGGGCGACCAGTGCAGTTCCGGGACGAAGATCTCGTCTATCACTACTCACGGGAGTTCGCCGACGATCCCGAGCAGCCCCTTTCCCTGCTCACCCCGGTGTCGCACGACCCACGCCTGTTCCTGCCGCCGGAGTCCCCGCCTCCCCGTTCCAGCTCCCTGCTGTACCTCGGCCGCATCCGCCGGGAAGAGATCGACTTCTCCCGGCTGCCGGCCGACATCGAGATCATCGACAACCATGCGCCGGTCAGCCTGAGCGAGCTGATCGCCCGCTTCCATTCGGCCAAGGTCCTGTATTCCGCTGAGCGCAGCGGCACCTGCCTGTGTGCCATGCTCGCCGGCTGCCCTGTCCTTTACATCCCCAGCCGCCTGCTCGACGAGCTACCGGAAATCGAATTCAGCCACGACGGCGTGGCCTGGTACGACGAACCAGGCGCCAGCGAGCGGCTGAGCCAGACGGTGGGCAAGATCTTCCAGAACTGGCTAGCGCAAGTCGGCATCTTCGAACAACAGCTCACCGCCTTCATCGAACGCACCCAGGCCGCGGCGCTGGCACGCAAGCGCCAGGCCCCGGGCGACAAGGTGGTTCCCCGGCCGATACGGGAGCAGTTCCTCGCCGCCTCCGCAAGTGCCCGGCCGGTGGAAGCGCTCCGCGCGCCGAGTACCAGCCCGGCGCCCGCCCACCAGGCGCCTCCCGCCCCCATGCCGTCGGACGAGGAGATCCTGCTGCAGGAGGGGCTGGCCAAGCAGGAGGCGGGCGACCTCGAAACCGCATTCGCCATCTTCCAGGAACTGATCACCGCCGGCACGACCCTGTGGCGCCCCTATGCAGAGATTGCCCGCATCGCGCTCGGGCAGGGCGAGAAAGGAATCGCCCGCGAATTTCTGGAGCTGGCCTGCGAACGCGAGGAACCGGCTGGCGCAGCGCATGTGGAACTGGCCCAGCTGCAAGCGGCCGACCGGGAGTACGAAAAGGTGCTCGCAACCGTGAGCCCCGTCCTCCGCGCCTCCGGCGAGCATTTCCCCGCCCTGGAGTTGGTGCGCCAGGCGCTGGGGGCGCTGCCCGCCCTGCCTGCCATTGCCTGGGCCCGGCTCGTCACCGACATGCGGCGGCCGCTGCCGCCTGCGCCCTCCACCGTCTATCACGAGGTTCCCGAGGTGCCGGTGGACCAGGCCGGGCCGGCCGCCGGCCCGCTGCGCTTCCCCGAGTCGAACATGGCGCACCGCTATCTCGACAGCCTGCGCGGCATCGAGATCGGTCCGTCGTCGCACAACGCCTTCAACCTTCCCGACTGCCTCTTCGTCGACAAGTGGGCGGAATCCCGATACACCGAGGAACAGCGGGAACTGTGCGGCACGGCGCAGCGCATCGACGTGCTGGCGGCAGGCAATACCCTGCCCTTTGCCGACGGCAGCCTCGACTATGTGCTCACCTCGCATGTGCTCGAGCACTTCCACGACACCATAGGCGCGCTGAAGGAGTGGTACCGGGTGACGCGGGACGGCGGCCTGATCTTCACCATCTTCCCGCACAAGGAACGCACCTTCGACAAGGATCGCCCGCGCACCACGCTGAACGAACTCATCGAGCGCCACGCAGCCGGCAGCCTAGATGCCTCCGACGGCCACCACACGGTCTGGGTCACCGAGGATGCGGTCGAACTGGTGGAGCACCTGGGCTGGAAGCTGGTCGAGGTGATGGATGTGGACGACAAGGTCGGCAACGGCTTCACCTTCGTGATCCAGGTCGAGAAGCCGCGCGCGGCCTGAACAGGTGCCTGTAGACGTGCCTAACCGCCAGATATCCGTCCTCTCTGCCGATCCACTGGACAGCGCCTGCGCCCGCCTGCGCCTGGCCGACCCCATCCGTGCCGGCGGCATGAAGCTCAACTGGCATGTGCGCGTCGATGGCGAGCGCATGGAAATCGATCTCAACGGGCTGGAGCAGGCGGAGCTGATCGTCATCCAGCGCACCTTCCCGCGCGCAGCCGGTGTCGAGACGCTGCTGGACACACTGTTCGGACTCGGCATCCCGGTCATCTACGAGGTGGACGACCTGCTGACCGGCATCCCCGACGACAACCCGATGGCGGACTACACCGACGCCGCGTCCGATGTCCTCGTCGCCCTCATGAGTCGCTGCCATGCGCTCACCGTCTCCACCCCCGCCCTGGCCGAACACTACCGGCAATACAACCCCCGGGTGCATGTGCAGCTCAACCCGATAGACGAGCGCATCTGGACGCCCAGGACGCCGCCTGCGAAGACCGGTCGGCGGCTGAGGCTGGGTTTCGCCGGCACCGCTACCCACACCGCGGACCTGCGCCTCGCGGAAGATGCCCTCATCGAGATACTGGCGCGCCACCGCGAGCGGGTGGAGCTCTGCCTCTTCGGCTGCGCCACCGAGCGCCTGGCGGCGCTGCCCGGCGTGCTCAACATCGCCGGCGGCCTGCCCTACGCACAATATGCCCAGACCCTGCGCCGGCTGGAGCTGGACATCGGCATCGCCCCGCTGGTCGACAACCCGTTCAACCGGGTCAAGAGCGACATCAAGTGGCTGGAATACTCGATGGCCGGCATCGCCGGCGTCTATAGCGAGCTGCCGCCCTACGCCAGCGTCGCCGAGGGAGAAACCGGCCTGCATGCGGGCAGCGACACCGAAAGCTGGATCGTCGCGCTGGAGCGCCTGATCGCCGACGGAGCCCTGCGCCAGCGCATCGCAAGCCGCGCCCAGCGCGAGGTCCTTGCCCAACGCACCGCACGCCATGCCGGCGCCAGCCTTGCCGCCATCTACGAGGAAATCATCCTCGACCATGCCCGCGGCGCCCGCGGCTCGCGTCGCTCGCTCGCCGACGCCGCAGGGCAGCTGCGCTACGCCCAATGGCTGGATGCCAACCTGGCCTCCCATACCGAGCTGGCCGAACGGGTCGAGCAGCCCCCGGAGCACGGCCCGCTGCTGCTGCATGCCCTCGTCTTCGACGACGGCAGCCGCCCGGAGGCCAGCGCACGTACCCGGCAGGCGATGGAGCGGCTGTGGCACTGCAGCCTGCGCATCGACACCCTGGCCCCGACGCGCGAGGGCACCCTGGAGGCGGGAACCCTGCTCACGGGCAGCACGGCCGAATGGGTCGTGCTGCTGTGGCCCGGGGATCTGCTGGCCCCGGCGGCCAGCTGGTACCTGCAGCAGGAACTGCTCCGTCGTCCCGACGCCTGGGCCGCCTACTTCGACGAGGACAGCGTCTCCCCGACCGGTGGCCATGACGATCCCGTCCTCAAACCCGATTTCGACCTCCAGCGGCTGCGCTGCGCCAACTACCCCGGCCGCAACCTCTTCCTGCAGCGGAAGCAATTGCTCTCCCACGGCGGCCTGGCCGGAGTGGATCCCGAGATTGCCGGCGCCGAAGCGCTGCTGCGCTTGCTGGACGCGGGGCTCTCGGCGGAGGGCATCGCCCACCTCGCGCGCATCGCCGTCCATCGCGACAACACGCCGGCGGATGAGGCAGCACGCCAGGCCCTGTGCGTGGGCTATGCCCAGGCGGTCAGCGTACATCTCGCCCGCCGCGGACTGGCAGCGGAAGCCCACCCCCGCCTGCCAGCCCATGCGCGCTGGCCCGGCGCCAGCCTGCATTACCAGTTGCGCGACGCGCCGCTGCTCAGCGTCGTCATAGCCACTCGCGACGGCGGCAAGATGCTGCAGCGCTGCCTGGAAACCCTGGTGGGAGAAGCCGGCTACCCCGACCTGGAAATCCTGGTGCTGGACAACCAGAGCAGCAATCGCGAAACGCTGGACTATCTCGACGGCCTGCGTCAGCTGAACAGCGACAGGCTGCGGGTGATCACGGTGGACGAAGCGTTCAACTTCTCCCGCCTGGCCAACCTCGGTGCCCATGAGGCGCGCGGCAACTACCTGCTGTTTCTCAACGACGACACCGCCGGCCTGTCACCCGGCTGGCTCGGCGAACTGGCGGCGCGGCTGGAAGAAGCGGACGTCGCCGCCGTCTCCCCCCGGCTGCTGTTCCCGGATGGCTGCATCCAGCACGCCGGGGTGGTCCTCGGCCTCGGCGGCGCGGCCGATTTCGCCTACAGCGGCGCGAGCATTGACCAGCCCGGCTACGCCGAGCGACTCGTTTGCGAGCAGGAAGTCTCCGCCGCCACCGCCGCCTGCCTGCTGGTCAAGGCCGAGGCGTTCCAGCTTGCCGGCGGCTTCGACGAGGAGGCGCTCGGGCTCGCCTACGGCGATTTCGACCTCTGCCTGCGCCTACGCGAGTATGGCTACCGCATTCTGTGGACGCCGGCCGTAAGCCTGCTGCACGAAGCAGGCCACTCCCTGAAGGCGCACACCACCACACCGGCCACCATCGCCGAGCGCAGCGCCACCTTCGCGCGCAACCGCGGCGTCTTCTCCGAACGCTGGCTGGAGCGTCTGGCCCACGACCCTTACTACAACCCGGGGCACAGCCTGCAGGGCAACAACTACCCGCTGGACACCCGACAACCGCTGATGCGCAGCCGCCTCGCCGAGGCCGGCCTACCCCGCATGGCAGCGCTGCCGGCCGATGCCTCCGGCTCCGGGAACTACCGGGTGGCGGCCCCGATGCGACGCGCCATCCATGAGAAACAGGTGGACGGACGCATCCTCTATGGTTATCCGGATGCGCTCACGCTCAGCCGCCTGAACCTTGAGGTGCTCTTCACCCAGCGCCAGGTGGATGACAATCACCTGCAGACCCTGGCCACGCTGCGGCACCAGCTGCCCGCCCTGCGCATCGTCATGGATTTCGACGATCTGCTGACGCAGGTCCGCGCCGACAATCCCCATGCCGCCGACGTCTGGCCCGACATCGACCGCCGCATCGCCGAGGCCTGCGGCCTGAGCGACTGCGTCACTGTTTCCACCGCAGCCCTGGCCACGGAGTTCGCCCACTTTCACGCTGACATACAGGTCATCCCCAACGGTATCGATCCGATGCTGTGGCCGGCGCCCGGTCTGCCGGAACAGCGCGGCCGACGCCTGCGCGTCGGCTGGGCCGGCGGCATCAGCCATGCTGGCGATCTTGCCTTGCTGGCGGAGGTGATTCCCGCGCTCGCCCGCGAAGTGGAATGGGTCTTCTTCGGCATGCGCCCGCCCGGCGTTGCACAGTCGTTGTACGAATATCACCCGGGCGTCTCCTTCGCCGACTACCCGGGCAAGCTCGCCTCCCTGCGGCTGGATCTCGCGCTGGCACCCTTGGCCAGCCACCGCTTCAACGAGTGCAAGAGCAACCTGCGCTTGCTGGAGTACGGCATCCTCGGCATTCCGGTGCTGGCCTCGGATCTCCTTCCCTACCAGTGCGGGCTGCCGGTAAGCCTTCTCGGCCCGCAGCCGAAACAATGGCTGGCAGCGATACGCGAGCGCGCCGGCGAACGGGAAGCGCTGCAGGCGGAAGGGGCCGGGCTGCGCAGCGCGGTACTCGCCAACTGGCAGCAACAGCATTTCGTCCCCGGCTGGCTCACGGCCTGGGGGCCAGAGCACGCCACTCACACGTCCTTCCTCGGTGAAGACTGACAGGGATCGTACGAACCATGAAAGACCAGCTCCCGGTAACCCGCCCCTTCCTTCCTCCGCTCGAGGAGTTCATCCCCTACCTCGAACAGATCTGGGAAAACAAGCAGCTGACCAACAACGGCCCCTTCCACCAGCAGCTGGAAGCCGAGCTGGCGGCTTACCTTGGCGTCGAACACCTCAGCCTGTTCGCCAACGGCACGCTGGCGCTGGTCACCGCCTTGCAGGCCCTGCGCATCAGCGGCGAAGTCATCACCACGCCTTATACCTTCGCCGCCACCGCCCACTCGCTGCTGTGGAACGGCATCAGGCCGGTGTTCGTGGACATCGACCGCGAGACCTGCAACCTCGACCCGGAGCGCATCGAGGAGGCAATCACACCCGCCACCACCGCCATCATGCCGGTGCACTGCTATGGCATCCCCTGCGACGTCGAGCGCATCGAGCGCATCGCCGATACCTACGGCCTCAAGGTGATCTACGACGCCGCCCATGCCTTCGGCGTGCGCCATAAGGGCAGCAGCGTGCTGCGCCACGGCGACCTCTCCATCCTCAGCTTCCACGCCACCAAGGTATTCAACACCTTCGAGGGCGGCGCCATTGTTTGCCCGAACGCCAAGATCAAGCAGCGCATCGACTACCTGAAGAACTTCGGCTTCGCCGACGAAGTCACGGTGGTCGCGCCCGGCATCAACGGCAAGATGAACGAATTCAGCGCGGCGCTGGGCCTGCTGCAACTCGGCCATATCGATCAGGCACTGTCCCGGCGGGCCAGCCTGCACCATCGCTACACCCAGGCACTCGCCGAGATATCCACGCTGGAGGTGCTGCAGGCACCGGCGGAAGTGGAGTGGAACCACGCCTACTGCCCGATCTTCGTCAAGCCCGGCCACCCACTCGGCCGCGACCAACTGTACGAGAAGCTGAAGGCGCACGGCATCCTGTCGCGGCGCTACTTCTACCCCCTGCTCAGCTCTCTGCCGCTTTACCGTGGCCTGCCGAGCGCCACCCCGGAGCGGCTGGTGAATGCAAACCGGATCGCAGACCAGGTGATCTGCCTGCCGATCTTCCCCGACCTCGACGCGGCAACCCAGGACAGGATCGTGGAGACGCTCGTCTCCACCGCATGAATACCTTCCGCAGCCGGACCCAGGCCCCATGAGCGACGCCCTGATCATCTACGGCAACGGCCAGATGGCCCGCATGTTCCACCACTTCGCCAGGACCGAATGGCGGGTGGCGGCCTTCACCGTGGACCGGGAGCTGATCACCGACGGCCAGCTTGCCGGCGTACCGGTGCTGCCCTTCGACGAAATCGAGCGGCACTGCCCGCCGGACAGCCACCGCATGATCACCGCCGTCGGCTTCGTGCGCATGAACGACGTGCGCGCCGAGCGCTACCTCACCGCCAAGGCCAAGGGCTACCGCTTCGCCAACTACATCCACCCTTCGGTGGTGCGGCATGAGGATCTGACACTGGGCGAGAACAACGTGGTGCTCGACCATGTGTCGCTGCATCCTGGCGTCAGCCTGGGCAACTCCAACTTCCTCTGCAGCAACATCTCCATCGGCCACGGCTGCCGCATCGAGGACAACTGCTGGATCAACTCCGGCGTAGCCATCGCTGGCGAAACCCACATCCGCTCCAACTGCTTCTTCGGCCCCAACGCCACGGTGGGCGACAACATCGCCATCGCCGAGCGCTGCTACATCGGCGCCAACACGCTGGTCACGCGCAGCACCCAGGCGGGCGAGGTCTACGTTTCCGCCCAGGGCGAACGCTTTCCGCTGCCCAGCGACAAGTTCCTCGATTTCATCCGCCGGGCCTGAAGCCGCCACGGCTCAAGAACATGGACATCTCTCCCCTCTACGCCGCCTTCTCCCGCGCCGCGCAGGCCACGCCGGACAAGACCGCCGTGATCCTCGGCGAGGAAAGCTGGCGCTATGCGCAGCTCGCCGACGAGGTGGATCGCCTGGCCAGCCGGCTGGGCCGGCTGGGCGTCGCCACCGGTGACCGCATCGGCGTCGTCCTGCCCAACAGCATCGAGTTCGTGCGCATGCTGTTCGCCGCCGCCCGCCTGGGGGCGGTGCTGGTGCCGCAGTCGCCCGGCTGCACGCCAGAAGCCGCCCAGCGTACCTTCGCCGCCGCCGGGGTGAGCCACCTGGTCTGCTGGCATGGCGTGGCCGCCGGACTGTTCCCGGCCGGCGCCCTGGCCGCTGGCCTCCGCCTGAGCGTCGGCGGCGAAGTACCCGGCTGGCTGGCGCTGGAAGAAACGGCGGACGACGAGCCGCTGCTGGAGCCCGCCCGGCTACCGGCCGGCCATCCCTACCTCATCCTGCTCACCTCCGGCTCCACCGGCGCGCCCAAGCCCATCCTGCTGAGCCAGGACACCAAGGTGGCGCGCGCCCGGTCCGCCATCGCGCTCTACGGTCTCACCGCCGACGAGGTGGTACTCGCCGCCACGCCGATGCACCACTCGCTGGCCCAGCGCCTGGTGCTGATTCCGCTGACCACCGGCGCCACCAGCGTCATCATGCCGCGCTACACCCCACAGGCCTGGCTGGATACCGCCGGGCGCCACGGCGTGAGCTTCACCATGGCGGTGTCCAGTCAGCTGCGGCAGATCATTCCGCTGCTGGAAGACCGGCCGGCGCCTTCCCGGCTGCGCTGCCTGGTGTCCTCCTCGGCGGCGCTGGACCCGACGAGCAAGGCGCAGCTGCTGGCGCGCATCCCCGACTGCGCCTTCCACGAGATCTACGGCGCTTCGGAGATCGCCTCCGCCACCAACCTGGACGCCCGCGCCCATCCGGCCAAGCTGGATTCGGTCGGCCTGCCCATCGCGGGTGTCGAGGTTCAGATACTCGGCCGCGATCAGACCCTGCTGCCGGCGGGCGAAGCCGGCGAGATCATCTGCCGCACGCCCTTCGCCTTCGCCGGCTACTACCAGGCACCGGAGATCACCCGCGCCGCCATGTGGCAGGACTACTTCCGCACCGGCGACGAAGGCCGGCTGGACGAGGACGGCTTCCTCTACTTCCTCGGCCGCATCAAGGACATCATCATCGTCGGCGGCATCAACGTCTATCCGCGCGACATCGAGGATATCGTCCAGCAGCATGAGGACGTGGCCGAATGCGCCGCCATCCCGGTGGCCGATGCCCAGCTCGGCGAGGTCGTCGGCCTGGTGATCGCGCCCAGGCCGGGCGTCAGCCTCAACCTGCGCTCGCTGCGCCGGCTGTGCGCCAACCGGCTGGACGACGCCCAGCAACCCCACCACTATTTCCAGGTCGACCAAGTGCCCAAGAACGAAATGGGCAAGATCGACAAACCGACCCTGCGCGCCAGGTTCTCATCCCTTCCGAGGTAAGAGACATGACCCCTCCTGCTCCGCAGCCGCTGCGCCTGGGCTTCATCGGCGGAGGCTCCACCTCCGCCGTCGGCTATACCCACTACGCCTCCACCCACCTGGATGGCCTGTTCCAGCTCGAAGCCGGCGTATTCAGCCGCAACGCCGCCACCAACGCAGCCTCGGCCAAGGCCTACGGCATCGCCGCCGAACGCATGCATCCGGACTGGCAGACGCTGCTGCAGGCCGAACGCGGCAGGTTGGACGCGCTCGCCATCCTCACCCCCATGCCCTCCCATGCGGAGATCGTCGTCGCCGCGCTGGAAGCCGGCTTCCCGGTGATCTGCGAGAAGCCGCTGGGCACCTCGCGCGCCGAATGCCTCGCCATCCAGCAAACCGTGCAAAAGAACGCGGGCTTTCTCGCCGTCACCTTCAACTACTCCGGCTACCCGATGGTGCGCGAGCTGCGGGCGCTGATCCGCGCTGGCGAACTGGGCGAGATCCAGCAGATCCACGCCGAGATGCCGCAGGAGGGCTTCGCCCGCCGCAGCGCCAGCGGCGAGGCCGCCAAGCCGCAGGCCTGGCGCCTGAGCGACTACGCGGTGCCCACGGTAGCGCTGGACCTGGGGGTGCACGTCCATCACCTGATCCACTTCCTCACCGGCGCCCACCCGCTGCAGGTCATCGCCGACCAGTCCACCTACGGCAACTTCCCGGCGGTAGTGGACAACGTCAACTGCCTCGCCCGCTACAGCGGCGGCATCTCCGCCAACATCTGGTTCGGCAAGGCCGCGCTGGGCTATCGCAACGGCCTGCGCATACGGGTGTTCGGCAGCAAGGGCAGCGCCGAATGGCTGCAGGTAGCGCCAGAGCAGCTGCAGATGGCCTATGCCGACGGCCGCCGCTGCAGCCTGGACCTGGGTTCCGGCGGGCTGGCGGTGGCCTCCCAACCGCGCTACAACCGCTTCAAGCCCGGCCATCCCTCCGGCTTCATCGAAGCCTTCGCCAACCTCTATACCGACATCGCCCACCAGCTGCGCGCCGGCAGCCTGGACGCCCCCGCCGGCGAGAACTACGTATTCGGCGTGGATCACGCGGTGGACGGGCTGGACTTCTTCGAAGCCGCCCACCGTTCCGCCCGGCAACACAGCTGGCAGACGCTCGGCCCTTCGCAGGACACCCCCCATGGATGACGACATCACCCGCTGCATCACCGACCTGCTGCAGGAGAAGGGCAGGATTCCGGTGGCCGACGTCGGCAGCTACAACTATGTGGACTCCGGCCACATCGATTCCCTCGGGCTGATCAAGTTCTTCATCCGGCTGGAAGAGAAGTTCGATGTGGACATCACCCCGGCGGACATCGCCAACAGGGATATCAGGACGGTCGCCGGCCTGGCCGCGCTGATCGAACGCAAACTGGGCAGGCAGCCATGAGCACACCCGACTTCTTCGACCCCGACGCCTTCCTCGCCCGGTGGACGGACGAGCTGACCGAAGCGCAGCAGCGGCTGGCGGACGATTTCCTCGCCGGCCGGGTGCCCCGCTACGCGCTGGGGCGCAACGAGGTCAGCCTGCTGCTGGCCGGCAGCATTCCGCTGGACGGCATCCTCGACGACTACGCCGAAGGCGGCAGCTGGGAAGGCCTGCCGCTGCTGAAGGAAGGCGATCTGGCGGCGGACGGCATCATCATCAACACCGTCCTGATGGCCAGGCCGGTGAGCGCCAGCCGGCGGCTGCATGCCCTGAGCGGCGTGCGGGTGCTGGAGTACGCCGACCTCCTGCGCGCCAGCCCGGGACGCTTCCCGCTGCCGCAGTTCGTGGCCGAGAGCCGCAGCGCGCTGCGCACCCAGGGCGCGGATTTCCTGCGCCTGCACGGGCTGTTCGAGGACGCCGCCTCGCGCCAGACCTTCGAGGATGCCTTCCGCTACCGCCTCACCGCCGATCCGAAGTTCATGCGCGGCTACGCCTTCCGGGTGGACGCCCAGTACTTCGAGGACTTCTGCCCGGTTCCGCCGGGCGCGGTGTTCATCGACGCCGGCGGCTACCACGGCGAGACCAGCATCGAGTTTGCCCGCCGCTACCCGCAATACGGGCAGATCCATGTGTTCGAGCCGGCCCCGGCCAACCTCGCCCGCTGCACTACGGCGCTGCAGGGAGAACGGGACATCGTGCTGCATCCGGTCGGCCTCTCCGACAGCACCGAAACCCTGCGCTTCGCCGCCGACGCCGGCTCGGCCAGCAAGATCAGCGACGAGGGCAGCGAGACCATAGAGGTCGCGAAGCTGGACGAACGGGTGGCCGAGCGGGTCGACTTCGTCAAGATGGACCTCGAAGGCTGGGAGCTGCGCGCGCTGATGGGCGCGCGCGAAGCCATCGCCCGCCATCACCCGGTACTGGCCATCAGTGCTTACCACCATCCGCTGGACTTCGTCCGCATCCACGCCTGGGTCACCGCCCAGCGGGACGACTACGACGTTTTCCTGCGCCACTACACCGAGGGCTGGATAGAGACCGTGCTGTACTTCATCCCGCGCGGCAAGGGCGGCGCGGCGGCCAGATCGCGGGCCGTGCTCGGCGACTTCTCGGTGGCGGAGCTGCACGCCGAGATCTGCCGGAGGAAGGGGGAAGAGGTCGATTTCGGCCAGGGCCGGCTGGCGGTCTCCGCCGACCTGGGCGGCGCCATCTATCACACCGACGGCGCCTGGATGGATTTCAACGACGGGCTGTACGACGAGATCCGGACCGCCCTCGACCCGGCGCTGATCGTGGATATCGGCGCCAACATGGGCTTCACCTCCGTCTGCTACGGCACCCACTTTCCTGGCGCCAGGATCATCGCCGTCGAGCCCAACCCGGCCCTGAGCGCGCTGTATCACCGCAACATGCGGCTGAACCGCATCGAGAACTACGAGCTGCTGGTGAAATCGGCCGGCGACGCCAACACCCCGCTGGCCTTCTCCTGCCCGGCGGGCTTCTCGGTGGACGCCAAGGTCGCCGATCCGCAGGCCGCCACCGCTCCACCGGCCTTCCAGGCGGACCAGATCACCCTGGACCAGTTGCTTGAAGACGTGGCCGACGAAACCGCCGTCTTCATCAAGGTGGACGCCCAGGGCTACGACTTCAACATCATGCGGGGCGGCGGCGCCTTCTTCTCGAGGAATCGGCGCCACCTGGTCCGCATCGAGTTCGCGCCGGCCTGGCTGGAACAACAGGGAGCGGACTCCGAAGCCTTCCTCGTCTGGATGACGGAGCGCTTCAGCGTCGCCGAACTCCCGCCTGCCACCTTCGGCCGGCAGCACCTGGGCGAAGTCTTCACCCATGCCTTGCGCCCGCAGGACGCAGCCGCTTTCGTTTCCTACACGAAGGCCAGGTCCAGGCACGGCAGAGGCCATGTGGACCTGCTGCTCAAGCCGCGCGCCATGGTGCTCTGAAAGGGAGCCCGAGCCCGCAGCGCCCCAGGACGACTCCCGGTGGCAGCCGCGGATTCCCTGGCCGACACACCACTCGACCGCACTCACCTGCAGCCCACGACCATGAGCCAAGAATCGCCCACCCTGCTGGTTTTTCCGATCAACGTGGACAGCGCCGTGCCGGTGATCCGCCACGCGCGCATGCTGGGCTATCGCATCATCGGCGCCAGCTCCGTCTTTCCCCTGCCCACCAGCGCCGGGCTCGATGCCTGCATCCACCTGCCCTTCGTCACCGCGCCGGATTTCCTGCCGGCGCTGAAGCAGGCGCTGGGCGCGCACCGGGTCACCCATCTCTACGCCCCTCACCACGGTGTCTGGTCCCACCTCACCGGCCTGTCGGCCGAGCAGGAGGACATCCGCAGCAGGCTGTGCGGCGTCCACCCTTTCGAGCAGCACTGGAACGACTTCCTCCCCAGCCTGGAATGGGCCGGAACGCAGCACGCCGATTCCTTTGCCGACAGCCTCATGCTGCCGGGCACCGTGGCGGCGCCGGCGCTCGGCGTGGCCGGGTACAGCTCCATTCACCGCGGTTTCCTGCGCATTCCCGGTGAGAGCGACGAGGCGAAGCTGGCCGCCCTGTGCTCGCTCGCGCGGGTGACGCCGCCGGGTGACGTCGTGGAGATCGGCGTGCTGTACGGCCGCTCCGCCTATGCGCTGGGCCGGCTCGCCCACGCCCATGGCATCGGCTCCTTCATCGGCGTGGATCCGTGGAACCTGGGGCAGATCACCGATCAGGGCGAGCAGGCGGCCATCCTGGAGCGGGAGCGCGGCTATGTGGACTGCGAGCGGATCTTTCTGGAGTTCCTCGCCACCGCGGCGGAGGTGCCGGGCATGAGCTTCATCCGCGATGTGTCCCAGGCCGCGATCAAGACCTATGCCGAGGCCGCCCGCGCCGGCCACCTGGCGACGGCGGCGCTGCCGGCGGTTCCGCTCAAGGGCGGGATATCGCTGCTGCACATCGACGGCAATCACCGCTACGACCAGGTGCTGCTGGACATCCAGACGTGGACGCCCTTCCTGATCCCCGGCGGCTGGCTGCTGCTGGACGACTACGTCTGGGCCTTCGGCGACGGCCCGCAGCGCGCGGGCGACCAGTTGCTGGACTCCGGCGAGTTCGACTGCGCCTTCACCTGCAGCGATACGCTCTTCCTGCGCAAGCGCTCAAACCGTCCCGCCTGACTCCACCTGGCGGGCGCACCACGTCCGCCAGACTTCCCGGAAGCCTTTTTCCAGCGAGCGGGTGGCGAACTCCGGGGTGAAAAGCTGGGTGGAATGCAGCCGCTCCCTCAGGCCACGGCGGATTTCCGCCAGCTGCTCAGGTGCCTGCGCCAGCGCGACACCCTTGGCGACGAAATCCGCTTCGTCCGTGCCGATGAACTCCGGCAAGCCGATCTTCGACATAACCGAGGCCCCGAGGTTGGACACCAGCCGCTTGCCCTGCAGGGTCAGGATGGGCACGCCCATCCACACCGAATGCAGTGCGGTGGTGCCGGCGTTGTAGGGCACGGTATCCAGCAGCACGTCGATGCCCGCATGGGCGGCCAGGTAGCGCGGCATCTTGGCCCGCGCCATGAAGCTGAGACGGGACGCCGCCACGCCGCGAGCCTCGAGCTCGCCTTCCAGCTGCTTCTGGATGGCCTCGGTATCCACCGAGCCGATCAACAGGCGGGCATCCGGAATGCGGTTCAGCAACGCGGCCCAGAGGTCCAGCGTCGGCACGGTGATCTTGCTCGGCCGGTTGAAGCTGCCGAAGGTCATGTAGCCATTGCGCAGCGCGGGCAGGTCCGCAACCGGCGGCGCGTCCTTGGCGAAAGTGAAGCTGGTGCCGCTGTCCAGACGCAGCAGCTTTTCCGAGAACAGCGCGTCGAAGTGGCCCGGCGGCGCGATGTAGCGGTCGGTGATGAAGTAATCCACCGACTGCAGGCCGGTGGTGTCGGCATAACCCACCCAGGTCATCTGCACCGGCGCCGGCTTGCGGGCGAAGGTCAGCAGGCGGTTGCCGGCGGTGTGGCCCGAGAGGTCCACCAGGATGTCGATGCGGCAGGCACGGACGATCTCGGCCAGATCCTTGTCGGAGACGTGCGCTACCGAAACCCAGTAGTTGAAGCTCTGCTTCAGGCGCTCGGAGACTTCGTCGAACTTCACCGTGTTGTGGAAGGCGAAGAGCTCGAACTGGGATTTATCCAGCCGCTCGAACACCGGCTCGACGAAGCTGGCGACCGCATGGTTGTGCAGGTCGGCGGAGACGAAGCCGAGGCGGATGCGGCGCTCCGGCTCGGGCAGGTTGTCGTGGGGCCGGTGGGTGCCCAGCAGCGGCGTCTCGAAGCGCCGGCCGAACTCAAGGTGCTTGTCGAATACCGCTTCCGGCGACAGCCGGTAGTCGTGAGTAAGGAAGAACAGCAGGTTGGAGAAGCTCGGCGAATGGCTGGGATTGTTGTCCACCGCCAACTGGCTGGTCTGGATGGCGTCCCACAGCCGGCCCTGGTTGAAGTAGGCATAACCCAGATCCTGGTAAGCGCCGCCGAACGTCGGGTCGGCTTTGACCGCCTTTTCCAGGAAGGGAATCGCCTCCAGCGCACGCCGGGTGCTCAGCAGCACCAGCGCCATCGCCTGGCAGGCCTGCGCGGCATCCGGCGCCAAAGCCAGCGCCCGGTGTGCCAGCACTTCGGCCTTTTCATAGCTGCGCCGATTCACTTCCATATTGACGTAGCGCACCAGGGTATCCACCTTCTCCGGCCGGATCTCCAGGCTGAGCTCGAACAGCTGCTCGGCTTCGGCCAGGTGGTTGAAGGTGGATAGCGCGGACGCCAGATGGTCCAGCATCTGTGGATCCGCCGGGAAGGCTTCGTTGGCCTTGATCAGCGCCTTCAGCGCTGCCATGCGCTCCCCCAGGCGGAAGCGCGCCATGCCGAGGAAATGCCAGCCGGCCGGATTCAGCGGATGGCTTTTGGTCAGCTGCAGCGAGCGCCGCTCCAGTTCCTGCAACTCCCCCTCATTGAAGAGTTCGACAAGGCGTTCGAAGATCTTGCTCTCCACCACCCGGCCCTTGACCTGCGCGCGCTTGCCGGAGGCCATCTGCGCCCGGCTGCGGCGGATGATCTGGGCAATGGCGGTAAGCAAGCCCTTCTCTTCATCCTCGGCGGCAATCTTCACCGGGCCGTCGGCATGCGGCTCTTCGCCGACGGTGGTAACAGCAGCGATCCGCTCCCGCATCTTCTGCAGTTCGCCTTCGGCCACGCCGCTGCCGGCGGCCTGTTCCAGCATCTGCACCGCATGCCCAGCCGCACCGGCGGCAAGCAGCACTTCCAGCAGGGAATGCCAGAACTGGCTCTCGCCCGGCCGCGCCTCGATGGCGTTCATCAGCCGTTCCAGCGCCTGATCCACATTGCCGCGGGAGAACTCCAGCAAACCCAGGTTGTGGTTGCCCTCCGCATGCGTCGGCGCTTCGGCCAGCAGGGCGTGGTAAGCCTGGACGGCCTCATCGTTCTTCCCCGCCAGCTGCGCGGCCAGGGCTTCTTCATATAGAGACTGCACTGAAGTCATTGGATGGAGTCCGTCGGGTGATTGGCGGAGGGCGCGGAGCGCCAGGAAGTGAATGCATTCTGCCACGCAGCCCAATAGCTCTATCGGCAGAGGAGCGGCGGCAAACCAGGCCATTACCGGCGATAAAAGCGGCAAAGCTGCCGCGAACGACTTGCCGGCAACCGGCAATTTCTTCCGCCTGGCGTATGCCGCACTCTTTCATCACATTGATATTAATGAAGAAAACAAGCTGGCACGCTCCTCGCTAATGAAAGCTCAGCTCGGAGGCCGGATGCGGAGGCAACGTCCTGCCGGCCCGGACAACCTCTGATCCGTATTGCAAGGAGATGAACATGGCACAGGTCATCAGCACCAACATCCAGTCGCTGAATGCACAGCGCAATCTGAACAACTCGGCAAGCTCGTTGCAGACCTCGCTGCAGCGTCTTTCCTCCGGCCTGCGCATCAACAGCGCCAAGGACGACGCCGCCGGCCTGGCCATCTCCGAACGCTTCACTTCGCAGATCCGCGGCCTGGACCAGGCGGCGCGCAACGCGAACGACGGCATCTCGCTGGCGCAGACGGCCGAAGCCGCCCTGCAGTCCTCCGGCGACATGCTGCAGCGTATCCGCGAGCTGTCCATCCAGTCGGCCAACGCCACCAACTCGGCTGGCGACCGCGCGGCGCTGAACTCGGAAGTGCAGCAGCTGACGCAGGAACTGCAGCGCATCGCCACCAATACCGAATTCAACGGCCAGAAGCTGCTGGACGGCTCCTTCACCGCCGCAACCTTCCAGGTCGGCGCGAACGCCAACCAGACCATCACCGCCACTTCGGGCAACTTCCAGATCGACGCCTACGGCAACTATCGCGTCGGCGGCCTCGCCACCTCGACCAACACGCCCAACGGCGTCGGCGATCTGGTGGTCGGCAGCGTCGCCCAAGGGCAGCTCACCACCGCGGTGTCCGGCAGCAGCTCCGGCATCTCGGGTGACACCATCACCCTTTCCAGCAGCCTGGGCAGCAAGGAACTGACCTACGCCGCCGGCGCCAGCGCCGAGAGCATCGCCGCCAAGATCAACCAGGCCGGCACCGGCGTGCGCGCCTCCGCCACCACCACCTTCGTGCTGGGCGCGGGCACCACCGGCGCCTTCACCCAGGGGCAGAGCTACAGCTTCATGCTGGCCACGGACACCACGTCCGGCGTTGACCCCACCTCCTACACCACGGTGTCCTTCACCATCGGTGGCGCGGCAAGCGGCCAGGGTGCCAGCAACGCCAGCCAGCTGTCGTCCGCGGTGCAGGCCTTCAACGACGTGTCCGGCAATACCGGCTTCGTCGCCAAGATCGTGGAAGCGGATGACGGCACCCTGGGCGTGATGCTGACCAGTGAAGTGGGCAAGGATCTGCGCATCACCAACACCTCGGTGGACACCGGCGGCGCCGGCGTCGATGTGTCGCTGAACGACATCCGGGTAATGGATGGCGATACCACCAACGACGCAGCAGCGACCATGAACGGCGGCACCATCGTCGGCGTGACCGATGCCTCCTGGAGCAGTGGCTCGTCCGCCTGGATCACCGGTCAGGTCATCGTCGACTCCGACCGCTCCTTCTCGCTGACCACCACCAACGACGACCTGACGGTTTCCGCCGGTACTTTCGGCGGCCAGCTGCAGGCCACCGGCAAGATGGACATCAGCACGGTGGAGGCGGCCAACCGCACGCTGGGCATCGTCGATTCGGCACTCGCGGCGATCAACAATCAGCGCGCCCGCTACGGCGCCCTGCAATCCCGCTTCGAGAACACCATCTCGAACCTGCAGAGTACGTCCGAGAACCTATCGGCTTCGCGATCGCGCATCCGGGATGCGGACTTCGCGGCGGAAACCGCCAACCTGACCCGCGCGCAGATCCTGCAACAGGCAGGCACCGCGATGCTGGCCCAGGCCAACCAGATTCCGCAGCAGGTGCTGCAACTGCTGCAGGGCTGATCCCCCGGGCTTGAAGCGGCAAGAAGGGCCGGCGCACTCCAGGTGCGTCGGCCTTTGTCTTTCATGCCGCTTGTCGGTCGGGGCTAACAAGCCTGCGCGCCTTACCCCTCGCACCACTGCCGCCACATGCCACGCCAGGCAGCCTGCAGATTGGCGGCGAAGCGCGGCGCATCGCACAGCGGCGAGGCCAGCAGCTCCGCCCGCAGACCATGGCGCCATGCCTGCAAACGCGTCTGATCGGTCGCCAACGTGCGCGCCAGCGCCAGATAGGCCGCCTCATCCGCCGCGATCCACTCCGGATGGCCCAGGCCGTGCAGCAGCATCTCGCCCTGGTGGGCAATCCAGCGGTCGCCCTTCAGGGTGACGTGGGGCACGCCCATCCACAGCCCTTCCACCGTGGTGGTGCCACCCGGGAAGGGAAAGGGATCGAGCACCACATGCACGCGCCGGTATGCCTCCAGATAGGCGATGCGCGGCGCCGGACCTTCCAGCAGCAGCTGCGAAGCAGCGATGCCGCGGCGGGCGAAGCGCTCGGTGATCGCAGCCCCGGCGGACTCCTGCGCCAGCGCCCTCGCCTTCAGCAACAGCTTCGCCTCCGGCATCTCGAGCAGCAGCCGGCTCCAGCAGTCCAGCACCGCGTCGTTGAGCTTGGCCAGGTTGTTGAAGCAGCCGAAGGTGATTGCGCCTTGCGGCATGGCCGGCGCCACCTCCTCCTGCGGCGGAGTGAAGCACAAGGAGAGTTCCGGCAGACGCCAGGGCTTCTCCACGTATAGCGGCTCTTCCGCCGGCGGCAGCACATGGGCGTCGCAGAGCACGTAATCGACCTCCGGGTTGCCCGTGGAGGCGAAGTAGCCCAGCCAGGCATGCTGCACCGGCGCAGGCCGGCGGGCGAAGACGCCTGGCCGGCCATGCGCGGTGTGGCCGGCGAGATCGACCAGGATGTCGACACCATCCGCCGCTATCCGCTCGGCCAGCGCCTCATCGCTCAAACCCACCGCCTCGATGACTTCAGCAAAAGCTGGCCGCAACCGCGCCCACACCGCGTCATCGCAGCGTCGGGTGCGATAGGCCAGCAGCCGGCAGTCCTTGCCGCCCAGCGCCGCCAGCACGCTCTCCAGGAAATAGCCGACAGGGTGAGCGCAGAAATCGCCGGAGAGCAGCCCGATGTTCAGCTGCCGCTCCGGGTCGCGGTCGCGCGTCCACGCGGTGCGCGGCTTTATCCGCGCCTGCAGCAGGTCGCGGTAGCGCAGCGTCTCGCTGCTCACCGTCTGCGCCGGCACCTTCATGTAATTGAGCAGGAAGAGCAGATGGCCCTGTGCCTCCAAAGCATCCGCCGGCGACCGCACGGCTGCGCGAAAGTGCTCGGCAGCCACCTCCATCTCGCCATTCCGCATCAACGCGATGCCCAGGCCAATGAGCAGCTTGGGCTGGCCAGGCAGCGCGATCAGCCCTGCCCGGTAAGCGGCAATGGCCTCGGCCAGCCGCCCCTGCTCGCGCAGCGCATTACCGAGATTGACGCGGGCAGCGAGATCGACTGGATTCAGCGGCACCGCAGCCCGTGCATGCGTTTCCGCCTCCTCGTAACGGCCGGCGGCATGCAGCGCGGCACTCAGATTGATATGCGCCTCCGCCATCCCCGGCGCCAGCGCCACCGCCTGGTTGCCGACGCGGATCGCCTCGTCCAGCCGTGCGGCCTCCCGGTAGCCGTCGCACAGGTTGGCCTGCGCCCCGGCATCGCCAGGCAGCAGGGTGGCCGCTTTTTCCAGTTCGGCCAGCGCCGGGCGCCCCAGAATCTGCAAGGCCACGCCCAGTATCTTCCAGCCGAAGCCGAAGGCCGGGTCGCGCGCCAATACCTTGTGCGCCTCGTCCACCACCGCCTCCGGCCGGCCGGCGCGGTAGAGCGCGATCAAGGCCATCGCCGCTTCGTCCCGGCTTTGCGGGGAGGGAGCCTGCATTTCGTCGGGCGCTGTTCCTGCCATGGGAGGTCTCGCAATTGTCCAGGAGCGGGATTCTAGCCGTGCCCCAGCCGGCTCCAGGCTCAAGCTTTGCTGGGGAAAGCCGTTATCACAGGCAGACCAAAGACTGGCGGCAAGGGCGGCAAAAATTACCTAAAGCTTTTTCCGGAACGTCCGTTAATGGATTCAACGGCACCGCAGATCAAAGTGCTCAGGCCGGGTTAACGGAAAGACCTCTCCTCAAGGAGCCTCAAAATGGCACAAACCATCAACACCAATATTCAGTCGCTGAATGCTCAGCGCAATCTGAATAACACGTCGAGTTCCTTGCAGACCTCTCTGCAACGGCTTTCCTCCGGCCTGCGTATCAACAGCGCCAAGGACGACGCCGCCGGCCTGGCGATCTCGGAACGTTTCACGTCTCAGATCCGCGGCCTGGATCAAGCGACCCGCAATGCGAACGACGGCATCTCCCTGTCGCAGACCGCTGAAGCCGCCCTGCAATCCTCCGGCGACATCCTGCAGCGTATCCGCGAACTGTCGGTGCAGTCCGCCAACGCCACCAACTCTTCCGGTGACCGTGCCGCGCTGAACTCCGAAGTTCAACAGCTCACGCAAGAACTGCAACGCATCGCCACCACCACCGAGTTCAACGGCCAGAAGCTGCTGGACGGCTCCTTCACCGCCGCAACCTTCCAGGTCGGCGCGAACGCCAACCAGACCATCACCGCCACCTCGGGCAACTTCCAGACCAACGCCTACGGTAACTACCGCGTCGGTGGCCTGACCGTGTCTGCCAAGACCCAGACCGGCGTGGGCGACCTGGTGCGCGGCTCCAACGCCGATGGCCAGCTGACCACCGCGACCACTGGCTCCAGTTCCGCGATCACCGGCGACACCATCACCATCTCCAGCAGCCTGGGCAGCAAGGACATCAGCTACTCCTCCGGCTCCAGCGCTGAAGAAATCGCCGCCAAGATCAACCAGGCGCAGGCAGGTGTCACGGCGACCGCCAACACCACCTTCGTGCTGGGCGCGGGCGATGCGTCCTCCGGCGCCTTCACCCAGGGCCAGAGCTACACCTTCCTGCTGGCGACCGATACCACCGCCGGCGAGGATCCCTCGTCCTACACCACGGTGTCCTTCTCCATCGGCGGCTCTTCCACCGGCACCGCTGCGGCCAACGCCAGCCAACTGGCTTCCGCCGTGCAGGCCTTCAACGACGTGTCCGGCAAGACCGGCTTCGTCGCCAAGATCGTGGAAGCGGACGACGGCAGCTTCGGTCTGCAGATCACCAGCGAGGCAGGCAAGGATCTCCGGATCACCAACGCCTCGGTGGATAGCACTGGCGCAGGCGTGGATGTGTCCCTCAACGACATCCGTGTGATCGACGGCGACACCTCCAACGATAGCGATGGCGCGATCGGCGGCGGCACCATCACCGGCGTGACGGATGCCTCCACCTGGAGCAGCAGCAGCTCCGCATGGATCACCGGCCAGGTTGTGCTCGACTCCGACAGGTCCTTCTCGCTGAAGACCAACAATGCCGAGATCACCACCACCTCCGGCACCTTCGGCGGCCAGCTCCAGTCGGTGGACAAGATGGACGTCTCCACCGTCGAAGCCTCTAACCGGACCTTGGCGATGGTCGACTCGGCCCTGTCGGCGGTCACCGCGCAACGCGCACGCTACGGCGCCCTGCAATCGCGCTTCGAAAGCACGATCAGCAACCTGGCGGCGAGCTCCGAGAACCTGTCGGCCGCGCGCTCCCGGATCCGTGATGCGGACTTCGCGTCGGAAACTGCCAACCTGACGCGGGCACAGATCCTGCAACAGGCGGGTACCGCGATGCTGTCGCAAGCCAACGCCCTGCCGCAAAACGTCCTGAGCCTGCTCGGTTAATTCGGGTAAGATCGGCTAATCGCGGCGCGGGGCTCTCCCAGAGCTGCCGCGCCGTTTCCCCATCAGGAGGCCAGGATGAACATTCAGTCCATACCCTCGGCATCGCCCGCCCTGCCCTCGGTGGCAGCGGCAGGCACGGCAGGCGGCAACACATCGCCCATACCGGCAAATCCTGCCATCGGCTCGGCAGGAAGTGCCTCTGCTCAACCTGGCCTTGCCGCTACCCCTACGCCATCCGGCTCAGCCGGACAGGGCAGCGGCTTCGACCCGGCCGAAACACCGGAAGCATTGCAGCAGGCCCTGGCCGACTTCCAGGCGGCGCTGAAACCGGTGGCAAGCGGGCTCGATTTTTCAGTGGATGACGACTCAGGCCGCGTCATCGTGAAGATCGTGGACTCGGAAACCAACGAGGTCATCAAGCAGATCCCATCCGAAGAGATGATGCGTATCTCCAAGGCGCTGGACAAACTGCAAGGCCTCCTGGTCAAACAGGAAGCGTGACAGGAGGAAGCGCACCATGGCAACGATCACTTCCAGCGGCATCGGCTCCGGCCTCGACATCGAATCGCTCGTCACCCAGTTGATGACGGCCGAGCGGACGGTGCCGGAGCAACTGATTTCCGCCAAGGAAACCAGTGCCCAGACCAAGCTCTCGGCCTATGGTCAGATCACGTCAGCGCTGAACGCCTTCAAGTCCTCCATTGCGACGCTGAACAACGCGTCCCTCTTCACTGCGATGAAGACGACGGTCAGCGACAGCTCCGTCATGACCGCTACCGCCTCCGGCAGTCCGAAGGCGGGTTCTTATTCGGTTGAAGTGCTGCAGATGGCGCAGAGCCAACGAGTCGTCAGTAACGCGACCACCGCGCCTACCGTCGCCGCCGGCACGCTCACCTTCAACTTCGGCACCTACGAAACCACCGGTACCGGCGACGACGCCGTCACCACTTTCAATGGCACCAGCAGCCAGACCATCACGCTCCCGGAAGGCAAGACCTCCCTCGCCGACCTGCGCGATGCAATCAACAGTGCCGGCATCGGCGTAACCGCCTCTGTCGTGAACAACGGCAAGATCGACCAGCTCGTCATTGCCAGCACGGCAGAAGGTGCCACCAGCGCCTTCACCATGAGTGGCACCGACGGTCTGGCCGGCTTCAGCTACGACGCCTCCACCGACGCCACCAGCACCCTCAGCACGCTGGATGCGGCGCAGGATGCCAAGCTGAAAGTCGGCGGCCTCGAGATCAGCCGCACCAGCAACGTCATCGACGATGCCATCGAGGGCCTGACCCTCAACCTCCTCGACAGCAAGCCGGGCACCACACTGCGCATCGGCGTCTCCCGTGACTCTGAAGGCGCCAAAACCGCCATCAATGACATGGTGACGAAGTACAACGAGGCGATGACGCTGCTGCAGAACCTCACCAGCTACACGCCAGCAGAAGGCGACGACGATGAGGCGGTGGTAGGCACCCTGGTTGGCGACGGCACGACCCGCAACCTGATGCGGGCGCTGCGCTCCACCATGAGCGAAGGCATCTCCGGGCTGGGCAAGATCCTCGGCATGTCGATCGACGACGACGGCAAGGCCGCGCTCGGCATCTCCATCGGCAGTGACGGCATGGTCACGGTTGCCAGTGGCAAGCTCGACACCGCGCTGGCCAACTCCAGCGCTGACCTGTCCACCTTCCTCACCGGCACCAGCGGCTTCGCCTCGCGGATGACGACCACGCTGAACGGCTATCTGGACAGCACTACCGGCGTACTCACCGCGCGCACCAAGAGCCTGGACAGCCAGATCGACGACCTCGCCGATCAGCGCACCAAACTCGAATCCCGCATGGAAATACTGGAAGCCCGCTATCGCGCCCAATTCACCGCGATGGACTCCACGCTCGCCAGCCTGAGCACCAGCAGCAGCTACATCACCCAGCTCATGAACAGCTTGTCCTCATCAAGCTGAGGCAAGTCGGGTCAGGAGGTATCACATCATGTTTGGCTCATCCGCAAATCGTGCATCGGCCTACGCCCGAGTCGGGGTGGAAACCGGGGTCACAGCGGCGAATCCCCACAAGCTCATCCTCATGCTGTTCGACGGCGCCCTGGCATCCATCTCGGTTGCCGGAGCCGCCATGGAACGCAAGGACATTCCGGCCAAGGGCCAGGCCGTTTCCCGCGCCATCGAAATCATCGCCAATGGTCTCTCCGCCAGTCTGGACAAGGAAGCCGGCGGAGAACTGGCCTTCCGGCTGGAGGCGCTCTACGAATACATGACGGACCGCCTGCTGCACGCCAACCTCCGCAACGACCAGGCCGCGCTGGACGAAGTCGCCGGCCTGCTCCGCCAGCTCCGCGAAGCCTGGGAAGGCATCGGCGAGCAGGTGGGCGCCCAGCCCGCCTGAGCGAGGGCGACAAACGATGTCCGCCGCCCTCCAGCATTTCCAAACCATGGCCGACTGCGCCGCGCAGATGCGTGAAGCCTCCATTGCCCACGACTGGGACAAGCTCAGCGCGCTGGAGCACACCCTGGCCGCCATGCGCGACACCGCGAAGGTGACCATCAATCCGGCCAGGATCACCGACGCCGCTGAGCGCGAAGCCATCCTCGCCCTGCTCCAGCAGATTCTCGACGACGAAGCAGTAATCCGCTCTCACGCCGACCCATGGATGGAAAGCACGCGCAAATGGCTTTCCCAGGCCAACCGTGGCAAAGCCATGAAGAACGCGTACAGTCGACTAGATTTCTAACGCGCCGGCCGCAGGCGGCATGAGGTCCGGGGCATGAAACAATCCACTCCCGCTTCGATCCACCTCATAAACCGCAACCGGAGCGCTTCGTGATTCCCCCAGATCTTGCTGCTCGCCTCCGGATGATCACCGAGGCGAGCTTCTTCAATGCGGATCAGCCGCTACCCGGCGTTCAGCGCACACGGGAAATCCCCGCCAGCCTGCCGGACCTGCTCCCCGGCCAGCGCATCTTCGCGACCCTGCAACGCGTTCTGCCCGACGGCACTTTCCGCGCTCTTGTCGCCGGCCAGACGCTGACGCTGTCACTCAACCAGTCCGCCAACCCCGGTGACACACTGGAACTCGAGGTAACCCAGAACACACCGCGCACAGTCTTCGCGCAGGTGGTGGGTCAGGAAAGCGGCAACGCGAGCAATACATCCTCCAGCCAACCGGTGCTGAGCCAGACGGGGCGCCTGATCAGCTTCCTGCTGACCGGCCAGCCTACGCCCGAGCCGGCCAAACTTGCTGCCAACCAGCCTCTGCTGAATGCGCCAACGCTCACCGGTGCACCGCTGACCCCCGCTCTGCGTCAAGCGCTAACGCAAAGTGGTCTTTTCTACGAGTCCCATCAGTCCCAGCTTCTGACTGGCAAGGCGGACCTCCCCAGCCTGACCAAGGAGCCTCAAGGACAGGTCACGAGTTCCCCGTTACGGGCAACACCGGGCGGTACCGGACAAGCGGCCACGCAGGCCGCCGCGGGCGGTGAAAAAAGCGCTCTGGAGCGGCTCGCCAGCGTCTTCAGCCAAGCAACCCAGGAAGAGGTCGCGCCAGTTCGCACCGGACCGGTTGCCGACAGGCTGTTGCCGGTGGTCCACCAGCAGCTCGATGCGATGGCGACCAACCAGTACATCTTCCACGGCCAGTTGTGGCCCGGCCAGCACTTCGAGTGGATAGTGGAAGATCCGCGCGACGGCCAGGGCGACGGCAGCGAAGACGCCCTGCAGGAGTGGAATACCACCCTGCGCGTCACCCTGCCCCGCCTGGGCGGCCTGGAAGCTCAGCTGCACCTGACACCGGCCGGCGTCGCCGTGCGGCTGCGGGCCAGGGAGAGCCAGGCAGTAGACGCGCTGGAGAGCAATCGCCAGTCGCTGGAGGATGCGCTCGCCGCGGTCGACGTTCCGCTCACCGGCATGGTGGTGGAGGCCAGCGATGACGCCTGAGGAGGACATCCCGGCTGGCCGCGGTGAGGCGGTCGCGCTGACCTATGCAGCCGGCGACGCCGCACCGCGCGTCATCGCCAAAGGCCGTGGCCTGATTGCCCAGGAGATCATAGAACGCGCCCGCGAAGCAGGAATCTACGTTCACGAGTCTCCAGAACTGGTTTCATTGCTGATGCAGGTGGACCTGGATGCCCACATTCCCGCCCAGCTTTACGTCGCCGTCGCCGAGTTGCTCGCCTGGCTCTATCGTGTGGAACAAGGCGTGGATGCCGGCGCACCGCCCAGCGGCAAATCGCTGGCAGACCTGCTGGGGCCCCGTCCGGCGGAAACGGATGGTGGGGAAGCACCAGAAACCAACCAGCCGGAAGAATGAGGCGGCAATGGCCAATCGCACCCCATCATCGCCAAGCGCGCGCCCACTTTCGGCAACGCTCGTGTTATAACCTCCGGCTAGCCTTGCAGCTACGCTACAAGATTCCAAAAGCATGCAGAACCTGAACGAACAGACACGCGTGGAACTATTGCAGTCGGACGATTACGCCAAGTACTTGCTCCGCGGCCACCGCGAGATTCAGCAAGTGCTTCAGGGCCTGGTCGAAAGTCGCACCCTGGTGTCCGCCAACATCGCCCCTGGGCAACAATCCTTCCTCACCGCGGTAATCCAGGTGGACGATGAAAATATTCTCATCGACGCCAGCCCCGACGAACTCATCAATCAGAAAGTCGGTACCGCCGAAAGGCTGGTCTGCGCCGGCCATGTGGACAAGATCCGCGTGCAGTTCGCGCTGGAATCGCCCGCCCGCTTCAACATGGATGGCCACCCCGGCTTCCGCGCCGCTCTCCCCACCGAAGTGCTGCGCCTGCAGCGGCGCGAGTTCTATCGGCTGCAGACGCCGGTTACCCACACCATCAACTGTCTGATCCCCGTGATCCAGGCCGATGGCAAGAGAGCCAGCGTGGAAGCGCGGGTACTCGACATCAGCGCTGGTGGCGTCGCCGTGGTCGTACCACCGGAAGGCCTGCAGTTTTCCACCAACACCGAATTCACCGACTGCCAGCTGACGCTGCCTGGCGTCGGTTCCATTCCCGTGCGGCTGCGGGTACGTAATCTTTTCCGCCTGACCAATCGCAACGGCATCGAGATGCTGCGGGCCGGCTGTGAGTTCGTCGATCTGCCCGGTTCGGCCGACAACGCCATCCAGCGCTACATCTTCAAGGTGGAACGGGACCGCAGCGCGCGCGAGCGCGGCACCGGCCTCTGAGCCATACCAACATCAGTCCCTACTGACAGCCGTAAACGAAGAAGCCGCCCCGGAGGGCGGCTTCTTCGTTATTGCGGTGAGTTTCGCTCAGACCGGCATGTTCATCATGTCCTGGTAGGCGGTAACCAAGCGGTTGCGCACCTGCACCATCTGCTGGAAAGAGAGGCTGGCTTTCTGCAGGTTCACCATCACGTCCTGAAGGTTCACATTGGGATCGCCGGCAGAGAAGTTCTGCGCCATCTCGCGCGCCTCGCTCTGTGCAGCGCTGACATCCTTCAGTGCATTGTTCAGCACGTCGGCGAAGTCTACGTTGCCCGTTGCTTCGGTGCCCTGGACTGGCTTGTTCTGAGCGGCTTGCGATACAGATCGCAGCTCGTTCAGCATTTGGTCAATTCCGCGGCTATCCATGTGTTACTCCCGACATCGGGTTCTCTCGGTTCTCAGTCTAGCAGAGCAACGCTCATGCCACCAAGCCGTTGTCAAGGCGGATGTGCAGGATGCCCTGTGGCAGGCGGCGTTGCGTTCAGCCAAGATATAAAGCAAGAGCCAGGCCAGAGGACGAGGCCATCAGACGTCGTAGCCCTCATCCCGGTACTGCTGCAGCTTGTAGCGCAGGGTGCGCTCCGAGATTCCCAGTTTCTCAACAGCTTTTTTGCGCGAGCCGCCCATCTCCCGCAGTGTGTTCAGGATGTGCTCCCGCTCCAGATCCTTCATGTTTGCCGGGCGGGCGGCAGCGGAAGCGGCCATTTCTCCGCTCGGCTGGGCAGAAATTGCCGGCGAGGAAATGCCGGATGCAAATCCCGCCGCCGGCAGGGACATGCTCAGTCCGGCCATCGTGGAGCTGGGTGCCGCAACCATCTCCTCACCCGTCCAGTGGGGCAGACACAGGCGGACCGTTTCCCCATTCACCGTATCGCCGGCTGTCAGGATGAGCGCCCGGTGCATGGTGTTCTCCAGCTCACGCACGTTGCCGGGCCAGCCGTAGCGGCTCAGCACTGCCTCCGCTTCGGCCGACAGGCGCACCAGGCGACGGGCCCGTTCGGCATGGCGGGTAAGGAAGTGGCGGGCGAGCGGCAGGACGTCGCCCGGCCGTTCCCGCAGCGCCGGGATTGCAAGCGGGAAAACGTTCAGGCGGTAGTACAAGTCCTCACGGAAGCGGCCGGCGGCCACCTCGCGCGACATGTCACGGTTGCTGGTCGCCAGCACACGGATGTCCAGCGGAATCGGCTTCTTGCCGCCCACCCGTTCCACTTCGCGCTCCTGTAGCACCCGCAGCATCTTGGCCTGCAGCCCCAGCGGCATTTCGGAGATTTCGTCCAGCAGGATGGTGCCGTCCTGCGCCTGTTCGAACTTGCCGGGCTGAGCGGTCTGCGCGCCGGTGAAGGCGCCCTTCTCGTAACCGAACAGCGTGGCTTCCAGCAGATTCTCCGGAATCGCCGCGCAGTTGATGGCGATGAAGGGGCCGGTACGGCGCGGCGAATGGTGGTGAATGTAGCGAGCGAAGACTTCCTTGCCGGTGCCGGACTCTCCGGTGAGCAGCACGGTGGCATCGGTTTCCGCCACCCGGGTAGCCAGGGCCAGCAGGTTGCGGGTGTGGATGTCTTCGGCGACGGTATCGTCGGCCGAAGGCTGTACGGCCGCATAGCGGCGCACGTTCTCCAGCAGCACTTCCGGCTCGAAGGGCTTCATCAGGAAGTCGCAAGCGCCGCCGCGCATGGCGGCCACCGCCTTGTCGACGTCGCCGTAGGCGGTCATCAGCAGCACCGGCAGCTGCGGCAAGCGGGCGCGGATCTCGCCCAGCAGTTGCAGGCCGTCCATCGGCTGCATGCGCAGGTCGGAAACAACGAGGTTGAAGACGTGATGTTCCAGCGCGGCCAGGGCCTGCGGGCCGCCCTCGACGCCGACCACGCCGTGGCCGGCCATTTCCAGCGTGAGGCAGACGGCATCGCGCAGCGCGGCGTCGTCCTCGACCACGAGGATGCTGAGTTGTTCGATCATGATGCGTGCGTTCCGCTGCTGATCGCCATGTCCCCGCGCAGCAGGGGCAGGCTCAAGGTGAAGGTGGAGCCCTGGCCGGGCACGGATTCGAGGCTGATGTCGCCGCCATGACCGCGCGCCACGCCGCGGGCAATGGCAAGGCCGAGGCCGGTGCCTTCGGCCCGGGTGGTGAAGAAGGGTTCGAACAGGCGTTCCTGCAGTTCTGGCGCGATACCGCGCCCGCTGTCACGGACGATGAAGCGCACGCCGGCATGAACACCGCTCTCCGGCACGACTTCGCAGGACACGGTACCGCCAGACTCGGTGGCCTGGATGGCATTTTCCAGCAGATTGGTGAGCGCGCCGCCCAGCGCTTTGCGGTCACCATAGAGTTCCAGTTCGCCGCAATCGCAGCGACTATGGAATTCCAGCTGACGGGCGCGGGCCAGCGGCTCCAGCGTGTGGGTGAGTTCCGCCGCCAGATCGCAGACCCCGAAGTACTGCCGCCCCAGGCTGTCGCCACGGGCGAAGAGCAGCATGTCGCGAATCAGGCGCTCCAGATAGCGCAGGCGTTCGATGGCGCGGTCGGCCACCTTGGCGCGCTCCGCCGGCCCCAGTTCGGGCTGGCGCAGGTTACCGGTATAGAGCAGCGCCGCAGCCAAAGGCGTACGCAGCTGGTGAGCCAGGCCGGCAACCATCTCGCCCATGGCCGCCAGACGCTCGTTGCGCTCGGCGGTGAGGCGCATGCGGTGGGTTTCAGTGACGTCGTGAATCAGCAGGATGCGCTCGTCGCCCGACTCCAGCGCGGTTTCGGAGACAGCGAGGCGACGCGCACCGTCGGCCAGCTCCAGCGTCATCTCGCCCGGCGTCTCGGTCGCCTGCAGGCCCTGGGACACCTCTCGCCACACCCGGCCTGCCAGGCCGGTGCCGAACAGCGTTTCGGCCGCGCGGTTCACCTGCACCGCCACGCCCGCGCGATCCAGCACCACAACGCCCGCGGGCAGCGCGCCCATCAATACAGTAAGCCGCTCGGTCAACTGGACGACCTGGCCCTGCAATGCGTTGTAAGCGGTGGACAGTTCCTCCGACGCCCGGCTGAACAGGGCAAAGGCTTCCGCCAGCTGGGCCGCGTCCATGGGCGGCGCCGCCGGCGGGGAATCACCACCACTTGCGGGCGTCAAAGGGGACATTGCAGTCGCTCCGTTTTCACAGCCGGCACTCTAGCCGGCGGCCGGTCCATGTTAACCGGCAAAGAGGCGGCAAAAAATGCCGCTTTTTCCCCATTCGGGCTTGCGCGTCCTGGAAGAGAATGCCGCTATCCGTAAAAGGGGATGTACCGGGAATTCCACCATGGCCACTGCAGAGAACGTCGCCGAAGGCCTGCCGGCCGCCGATGCGCCACCCGCCTCCGGGCCACCTTCGCGTCTCCAGCAAACGCTGCAGAACATCAATGCGCTGAGCCAGCGGCAGAAAATTGCCGCCGGCGCAGCCATCGCGCTCGCCATCGCACTGGTGGTGGGCGTGCTGCTGTGGAACCGGGAACCGGCCTACGCGGTGTTGTTCTCCAATCTGGACGACCGCGATGGCGGCACCATCATCAACACCCTGCAACAGCAGAACGTGCCCTACCGCATGTCCGGCGACGGCCGCGCGATCCTGGTTCCGCAGGAGCAGGTGCACCAGATCCGCCTGCGCCTGGCCGCGGACGGCCTGCCCAAGGGCGGGCTGGTCGGCTTCGAGCTGCTGGAGGCGCAGAAGCTGGGCGTTTCCCAGTTCCATGAGCAGGTGAACTATCAGCGCGCCCTGGAAGGCGAGCTGGCGCGCACCATCCAGGCCATCGCCACCGTGTCCAGCGCGCGGGTGCATCTGGCCATGCCGAAGCAAACCGCCTTCCTGCGGGATGACCAGAAGCCGACCGCCTCGGTGATGGTGAACATGCGCCCGGGCCGCTTCCTCGACCCCAACCAGGTTGCCGGCATCGTTCACCTGGTGTCCTCCTCGGTGCCGCGCATGAGCGCGGACGCGGTGAACATCGTCAACCAGGATGGCGAACTGCTCACCAACAAGCCGGACCCGCTGCGCCAGGCCGGGCTGGACCCGACTCAGCTGCAATACGTGAAGGAAATCGAGACCGGGCTGATCCGCCGCATCGAAACCATCCTCACGCCGATGTTCGGCAAGGACAATTTCCGCGCCCAGGTGGCAGCGGACGTGGACTTCAACCAGGTCGAGCAGACTGCCGAGACCTACAAGCCCAACCCGGCGCCCGACCAGGCCATCCGCAGCCAGCAGACCACCGAGGAATACAAGCGCGACCGCACCCCGCAGGGCGTGCCCGGCGCGCTCACCAACCAGCCGCCGGTGCCGGCCACCGCGCCCATCACCAATCCGCAGGTGCCGCCCAACCAGGCCGGCACCACCCAGCAGGGCGACAGCAGCCGCAGCGCGGTGTTGAACTATGAGCTGGACCGCACGATCCAGCATGTGAAGCAGTCGCTCGGCCAGATCAAGCGCCTGTCGGTGGCGGTGGTGGTGAACCAGCGCCCCGGCCCGGGCCAGGAAGGCCAGCCGCAGACGGTGCCGCTGTCGGACGAGGAAATCACCCGCATCAGCAACCTCGTGCGCGAAGCGGTGGGCTACAACCAGAACCGCGGCGACACCATCAACGTCGCCAGCAGCCCCTTCACCGCCGGCGATGCCGAACCTTCCCTGCCGCTGTGGAAGGACCCGGACGTGCTGGAGCTGGCGAAGGAAGCCTGGAAGTACGTGCTCATCCTGCTGGTGCTGGGCTTCGTGTATTTCGCCATCCTGCGGCCGCTGATGCGCACCGTGATCCCGCCGCCGCCCTCGCCTGAAGGCGAAGGCGGTGCAGGCGGAGCCGGTGGCGAAGGCGGGCTGGGCTTCGGTGACGACGATGAAGATGCGGAAGTCGAGCTTTCCCCCGAGGCACTCGCGGGCCAGACTTACGAGAGCAGGCTGGAGCGCGCACGGGAACTGGCACGCCAGGATCCCAAGCTGGTCGCCGGCCTGATCAAGGAATGGATGGGCCTGAATGAGGAGGGACGCAAATGACGCCGGAAGAAGGCCTGGAGAAGAGCGCGCTGCTGCTGCTCACGCTGGGCGCGGATGAAGCGTCCGAGGTTCTCAAGCATCTCGGCCCGCGCGAAGTGCAGAAGCTGGGCATGCACATGGCCACCATGGCGCCGCAGCCGCGGGCCAAGGTGGAGGAACTGCTGGACGAGCTGGAAGCCCACTTCGCCAAGGGCGCGCTGATCCACGCCGACGAAGACCAGATCCGCCTGATGCTGACCAAGGCGCTGGGCGACGAGCGCGCCGCCCACCTCATCTCCCGCGTGCTGCAGGGTTCGGACACCGCCGGCATCGAAAGCCTGAAGTGGATGGACGCCCAGACCGCGGCCGACCTGATCAAGAACGAGCACCCGCAGATCATCGCCACCATCCTGGTGCACCTTGAGGTGGACCAGGCGGGCGACATCCTCAAGCACTTCCCCGACCGCCTGCGCAACGACGTGGTGCTGCGCATCGCCACGCTGGACGGCGTGCAGCCGGCCGCGCTGAAGGAGCTGAACGACTCCCTCACCCGCATGCTGGCCGGTGCCTCCACCGTCAAGAAGGCCGCCATGGGCGGCGTGCGCCATGCGGCGGAAATCCTCAACTTCGTCGGATCGGCGGCGGAAACCGCGGTCATCGACAACGTCCGCGAGTACGACCCCGACCTGGCGCAGAAGATACTGGACGAGATGTTCGTGTTCGAGAACCTGATGGACATCGACGACCGTGGCATCCAGACCATCCTGCGCGAAGTGCAGTCCGACTCGCTCATCGTCGCCCTCAAGGGCGCCTCGCCGGACCTGCGCGAGAAGATCTTCAAGAACATGTCCAGCCGCGCCGCCGAAATGCTGCGCGAGGATCTGGAGGCCAAGGGCCCGGTACGCCTGTCCGAAGTCGAGGCCGAGCAGAAGGAAATCCTCAAGATCGTCCGCCGTCTGGCGGAGGAAGGCCAGGTGATGATGGCCAGCAAGGGTGGGGACGATGGCTTCGTCTGATAGGAGTGCCCGGTGAGCATTTCCCGCAACCAGGCCTCCGGCGCCTACCGCCGCTGGCAGCCGCCCTCCTTCGACGGCCGCGAGGAAGCGCCCGCGCCTGAAGTCGAGCAGCCGCTGGAAGTCCCTGTCACCGAAGAAGCTGTACCGCGGCCAGCTGCGGCTCCGGTGGCGGAGCCGGAGTTCGTGGACGAAACGCCCGCCCCCTTCCCTGGCGTGCAACTGCCCACCGTGGAAGAAATCGAGCGCATGCATGAGCAGGCGCGCGAGGAAGGGCACAAGGAAGGCCATGCCGAGGGCTACGCCGCCGGCCACAAGGAAGGCGAAGCGGCCGGCCGCGAGCAAGGCCATGCCGCAGGCTACGAGGACGGCAAGGCCCGGACCGAGGCCGAAGCCCAGCGCTTCGGCGAACTGGCGAACAACCTGGACCAGGCCCTGGCGAAGATAGACGACGAGGTCGCCGAGGAGCTGCTGGGGCTGGCGGTCGCCCTCGCCCGCCAGATGGTGCAATACACCCTGGCCACCCATCCGGAAGCCGTCGCCGAAACCGTGCGCGCCGCGCTCATGCAGCTGCCGCAGGGCCACGCCCACATCCGCCTGCATCCGGGCGATCTCCAGCTGGTGCAGGAACACCTGGGCGAACAACTCACCCACGGTGGCCATCGCCTGGTGGAGGACGACACCGTGACGGCCGGCGGCTGCCGCATCGAATCGCCCGGCGCACAGATCGACGCCACCATGGAAACCCGCTGGCGCCGCGTGCTGGAACAGCTGGGCCGCGAAGACGCCACCTGGGAGCCCGACCGGTGACCGAAAGACACGGCGAAACCTGGCGCGCCTTCCTGCAGGACGGCCGCCAGCTGGTGGAAGGCGCAAGCCCTTTCCAGTACGCCGGCCGCCTCACCCGCATCAACGGCCTCGTCATGGAAGCCGCCGGCCTCAAGCTGCCGCTGGGCTCCGGCTGCCGCATCCTGGTGCCGGGCGGCGGCGCGGTGGAGGCGGAAGTGGTCGGCTTCAATGGCGACAAGCTCTACATGATGCCGACCGACGATGTCTTCGGCCTCGCCCCCGGTGCCCAGGTGCTGCCGCTGGAAGCCGGCCACCCCAAGCTGGTCGCCGGCAAGCGCGTCGGCCCGCGCCGCCGCGCCGCCGACCGCGCCAAGCATCTGCCGGTGGGCGAAGCCCTGCTCGGCCGTGTGGTGGATGGCGCCGGCCGGCCGCTGGACGCTCTCGGCCCGCTGGTCGCCCAGGAAAGCCGCTCGCTGCAGGGGCGCTCCTACAACCCGCTCAACCGCGCGCCCATCACCCAGCCGCTGGATGTGGGCATACGCGCCATCAACAGCCTGCTGACTGTCGGCCGCGGCCAGCGCATCGGCCTCTTCGCCGGCTCCGGTGTCGGTAAATCGGTGCTATTGGGCATGATGGCCCGTTTCACCATGGCGGACATCATCGTCGTCGGCCTGATCGGCGAACGGGGCCGCGAGGTGAAGGAATTCATCGAGCACAACCTGGGCGCCGACGGCCTCGCCCGCTCGGTTGTCGTCGCCGCCCCGGCCGACAACAGCCCGCTGATGCGCATGCAGGGCGCCGCCTATGCCACCACCGTCGCCGAGTACTTCCGCGACCAGGGCAAGCAGGTGCTGCTGATCATGGACTCCCTCACCCGCTACGCCATGGCGCAGCGCGAGATCGCCCTGGCCATCGGCGAACCGCCGGTCACCCGTGGCTATCCGCCGTCGGTGTTCGCCCGCCTGCCGGCGCTGGTCGAACGCGCCGGCAACGGGCCAGAAGGCGGCGGCTCCATCACCGCCTTCTACACCGTGCTTGCGGAAGGCGACGACCAGCAGGACCCCATCGCCGACTCCGCCCGCGCCATTCTGGACGGTCACTTCGTGCTCTCCCGCAGCCTGGCGGACCAGGGGCACTACCCGGCCATCGACATCGAGCAATCGATCTCCCGCGCCATGCACAACCTGGTGGACGACGCCCACTTCGAGCTCGTACGCCGCTTCAAGCAGTTCTTCTCCCGCTACCAGCGCTCCCGCGACCTGATCGCCGTCGGCGCCTACCAGGCCGGCGCCGATCCCATGCTGGACCTGGCCGTCGCCCTCTACCCCCGGCTGGAGGGTTTTCTCCAGCAGCGCATCAACGAACGCGAAGGCTATGAGAGCGCCATCGCCAAGCTCGGCAGCCTGTTCCCCACCAAGCCCTGAGCACCGGCGGAGAACCAAAGCGACGACGAATGGACTATTCGTCATCAAGCAGCGCGCGTAGCATCTTTTCATTCCCGCACGAAGAACTAAGCCATGAACGGGAAATTCCCCCTACAGCCTCTGCTGGACCTTGCCCAGGACCGGATGAACGATGCCGCACGGAAACTGGGCGAATTGATCGCCTCCGAGCGAGACAGCCAGCAAAAGCTCGAAATGCTGCAGAACTACCGCAACGAATACCACACGCGCTTCATGCAGGCCGCGCGCGAGGGCATCGGACCGGACGCCTGGCGCAACTTCAGCACCTTCCTCGGCCGCATCGACGAAGCCATCACCAGCCAGGCCAAGCTGCTCGAGCAATCCCGCCACCAGACCGCGCAGGGCCAGCAGGCCTGGATCACCCAGCGCAACAAGGTGAAGGCCTTCGATACCCTCTCCCAGCGCCACCGGGCCGGCGTCGTGCGCAGCGAGAACCGGCGCGAGCAGAAGATGACCGACGAGCACGCCGCCAAGAAACGAGGCCAGGAAGAAGAGTAACGCCTGCGCCAGGCAAGCCCCGCAGCGGCATGGCACGGGGCTTGCTGAACGGTAGCCGAACACGCCACCGAGGTCATAGAGCATGCCAGCCAACGTCACCCAGACCAGCTTCACCTTTTCCGCCGCCAGCCTGTTGGGCAGCACCTCGGACGCCACCAGCAGCACCCGCGCAGCGGCGCAGAACGCCACCTCCAGCGACAGCTTCTCCCGCATGCTGGCCGGCCAGATGAGCAGCACCCGCAGCGACTCCCGCAGCTCGGTACAAGACAACATCTCCAGCCGCTCCACCGATCGCCAGCAAACCCGCGAAACACAACGGGAAAGCACGCGCAGCCGGGAGAACGGCAACACCGAAGCCACCCGCCAGCGCGAGCGCAGCAACACCGAGAACACGCGCACCAACCAGCCGCAGAAGAAGGACGCGGCCCAGGCCAGCGACAGCGATTCCGGCACCACCGCCACCGACAAGGCCACGGCCCCCACCGACGACTCCACCGCCACCACCGGCGACAAGGCCAGCCAGCAGGTCGCGGCCACCGACGCCGCCGCGCAGCAACAGCAGACCGCCCAGCCGGCGACTGCGCTTGCCGGCCTGCCGGCAGCCATTGCCGCCCTGATGAACAAGGTTGCCGGTGAGAGCACCGACGGCGAAGCCACGCTCACCGACAGCGCGGACAGCGGCAAGCCCGCCACCACCGGCATCGTCGCGGATGACACCTCGGGCAAATCGCTTCAGAATCCCGCCGATGCGCTGCGGGCAGCGGTAGACGCCAAGGTTGCAGCCGCCGACAAGCCCAATTTTGCCGCCCAAGCCCAGGCCCAGGCGGCAGCCGCCACCTCCACGGCGGCGGACCGGCCGTCGACGGTGCTGCAAGCAGGTCCGGGCGAGGCCGGCTCGGCCCTGCAGGGCGCGGCGGCACTCACCGCCCTGCGCCACCAGGTATCCACGCCGCAGAGCACCACCCCGCAATTGCCGGTTCAGACGCCCGCCGGCCAGAGCGGCTGGGCGGAGGATGTCGGCAACAAGGTGGTGTGGATGCTGGGCCGCGCGGAAAGCAAGGCCGAACTGGTGCTGACGCCGCCGAACATGGGCAAGGTCGAAGTGTCCATTCATCTGAATGGCGATCAGACCACCGCCCATTTCGTCGCTGCCTCCCAGGCCGCGCGGGATGCACTGGAACAAGCGCTGCCGCGGCTGCGGGAAATGTTGCAGCAATCCGGCATCAGCCTGAGTCAGGCCGATGTCAGCACTTCCAGCGAGCAGCAGGCCGGCTCGCAGGACGGCAGCGGCAAGAGCAGCGGCGGCAACCGCAGCGCAGGTGGAATCGAAGCGGCCGAGGGCGGCAGCGCGCCGGTCTGGGTCAAACAAACCGAGGGGATGGTCGACACCTTCGTCTGAAGCGTATGAATTGGGGCGGCTCTGCCCCACTTTTCCGCGCTTGGCGGGGCGCGACGATCCCTGATAATGGAATCGTGAGAAAAGGAGAGTCGCATGGCGAAAGCCCCCGCCAAACCGGAAGAAGGCGCCAAGGAAGCAGCGCCCAAGAAAAGCGGCAAGCTGCTGCTGATCATCGTCATCGTGCTGCTGCTGGTGCTCATCCTCGCCGCGGGCGGTGTCGCCCTGCTGCTCTTGCTGAAGAACAAGGGCGGTGGCGGCGGCGAAGGCGGCCATGCGGAAGCCCCGCCGGCCGCCGCAGCGCCGGCCGCGCCCGCCAAGATCGACCTGGCCAAGCCGCCCTCCTTCGTCACCCTGGATCCCTTCACGGTGAATCTGCGCAGCGACGAGGGTGACCGCTACCTGCAGACGGTGGTCGTGTTGCGCGTCAGCGACGAGAAGCTGGCCGAGAGCCTGAAGGGCTTCATGCCGGAAATCCGGCACCGGGTGAACCTGCTGCTGTCCAACCGTCTGCCGTCCGAGGTTGCCACCGTCCAGGGCCGCGAGGAACTGGCCAACGACATCCTCGACCAGGCCAACGAAGCACTGGGCTTCCCGCCGCCGCGCGAGAATTCCTCGCGCCGCGCGCCGCCCAGTGGTCCGGTGCAGGCAGTGCTGTTCAACTCCTTCATCATCCAATAAGGCGACTGTACGGCCATGGCCGCGGATTTTCTCTCCCAGGAAGAAGTCGACGCCCTCCTCCGCGGCGTGAACGGGGAGAGCGACGAGCCCGAGGCTGACGAGTCCGAACAGGGCGGCGTCAAGCCGTACAACCTGGCCACCCAGGAGCGCATCGTGCGTGGGCGCATGCCCACCATGGAGCTCATCAACGAGCGCTTCGCCCGCTACCTGCGCATCGGCCTGTTCAACTACATGCACCGCAACACCGAGATCTCGGTGGGGTCGATCAAGGTGCAGAAGTACGCGGAGTTCGTCCGCAACCTGGTGGTGCCGACCAACCTCAACCTCATCCAGGCCAAGCCCTTGCGCGGCACCGGGCTGGTGGTGTTCGACCCCAACCTGGTGTTCCTGGTGGTGGACAACATGTTCGGCGGCGACGGCCGCTTCCACACCCGGGTGGAAGGCCGCGACTTCACCCAGACCGAGCAGCGCATCATCCAGGGCATGCTCAACGTGGTGTTCGCCGAGTACGGCCGCGCCTGGGCACCGGTGTTCAAGCTGGAGATGGAGTACATCCGCTCGGAGATGAACTCCCAGTTCGCCAACATCGCCACGCCGTCGGAGATCGTCATTTCCACCAGCTTCTCGCTGGACCTGGGCGGCGCCCAGGCGGAGATGCACATCTGCTTCCCCTACTCCATGGTGGAGCCGATCCGCGACCTGCTCTACTCCACCATGCAGAGCGACCACCTGACGCAGGACAAGCGCTGGATCACGCTATTGACGCGCCAGTTGCAGACCGCCGATGTGGAGCTCACCTGCGTGCTGGGCCACGCCCGCGTCACCCTGCGCGACATCGTGAACATGCGCGCCGGCGACGTGATTCCGCTGCAGGTGTCCGAGCTGCTGACCGCCGAGGTGGATGGCGTACCGGTACTCGAATGCCGCTACGGCACCCAGAACAGACAATACGCAATGAAGGTGGAGCGCTTCCTCGGCCCCGAGGAGACCGACGCCCCGCCTGTTCCCGGAGTCCAGCATGGCTGACGAAGAGAATCAGATCACCGAAGACGACTGGGCCGCGGCCATGCAAGAGCAGGCTGCCACCGAAGCCCAGGCCGACCCTGAAGCCGCGCAGGTTGCCGCCGACCTCGCCGCCGCCGCGGCCAGTTCGCCTTACCAGGCCAAGCCGGCCAGCCAGCTGTTCGAGGATTTCGGCAACAGCGGCACCAAGCCGGGTTCGCTGAACGACTTCGACATGATCCTGGACATCCCCGTCCAGATCACCGTCGAACTCGGCCGCACCAAGCTCTCCATCCGCAACCTGCTGCAGCTCGCGCACGGTTCGGTGGTGGAGCTGGACGGCCTCGCCGGCGAGCCGATGGACGTGCTGGTGAATGGCACCCTGATCGCCCAGGGCGAAGTGGTGGTGGTGAATGACAAGTTCGGCATCCGCCTCACCGACATCATCACGCCGGCCGAGCGCATGCGGAAAATCCGCAGCTGAGCACCGCTTTTCAAGAACAAGAACAAGTACGCAAATGAGTACCCGTCGCTGAGCGGGCGGTTCGAGCCGCCCGACTCCCTCCTGCTCAGCCCCTACCGCCGGACCTTCGTGCCGTTCCCGCTTTTGGCCAAAGCCGGGAATAGTCGGGCTTTTTCCCGCTTTATCGCCGCCTGCCCGGCGCTCGCCGGGGATTAGGCTAGCCACGTCGGTAGCCTACTCTCGTCCCGTGCGCCCTCTTACCTCACTCCAGTTTCTCGCCATGTCCGCCCTGTCGGGCCTGGCCCTGCCCTCATCCGCGGCGGATGCACCGCCTGCGCCCACGCCGGCTGCCACAACCATGCCGGCCACCGATCTGGCCGGCAATGTCGGCCAGATGATCTTCGGCCTCTTCGTCGTCATCGTTCTGCTCGTCGTCTGCCTGTGGGTCATCAAGCGCCTGGGCGCACCGCGCGGCAGCGCGGCGACGCTGAAGGTGCTGGGTGCCGCACCGGTCGGGCCACGCGAGCGGGTGGTGCTGGTGGAACTGGGCGAGAAGGTGCTGGTGCTGGGTGTGGCACCCGGCAGCGTGCGCACCCTGCATGTGATGGAAAAGCACGAATTGCCGCCCGCCACGGCCGGCGGACCGGTGGCTTTTGCCGGCAAGGATTTCGCCGGCTGGCTGAAGCAATCGCTGGAGCGGGGTCGCAACAATGCGGGTTGAACACCTGATCCGCGCCGGCCTCGGCATCGCGCTGCTGGCCGGCGCCGCCACCGCGCTGGCGCAATCGCCCACCTTGCCGGTTGCGCCGATATTGCCGGCGGTCACCACCACGCCTGGCGCCGGCGGCGGCACCACCTACAGCCTCACCATACAAACGCTGGCGATGCTCACGCTGCTGAGCTTCATCCCGGCAATGATGCTGATGATGACCAGCTTCACCCGCATCATCATCGTCCTCTCCCTGTTGCGGCAGGCCATGGGCACCCAGACCTCGCCGCCCAACCAGGTGCTGCTGGGGCTGGCGCTGTTCCTCACCTTCTTCATCATGTCGCCGGTGGCGGAGCGTGTTTATACCGACGCCTACCTGCCGATGTCCGAAGGCCGCATCGGCATGGAACAGGCCATGGAGCGCGCCTCGGTGCCGGTCAAGGCCTTCATGCTGAAGCAGGTACGCGAGCCCGACCTGGACCTCTTTTCCAACCTGGCCAAGATAGAGCCGGTGGAAAAGGCGGAAGACCTGCCGATGCGGGTGCTGATCCCCGCCTTCGTCACCTCCGAGCTGAAAACCGCCTTCCAGATCGGCTTCATCGTCTTCATCCCCTTCATCATCATCGACATGGTCGTGGCCTCGGTGCTGATGTCCATGGGCATGATGATGATGTCGCCGGTGATCGTTTCCCTGCCCTTCAAGATCATGCTGTTCGTGCTGGTGGACGGCTGGACGCTGATGATCGGCTCGCTGGTGCAGAGCTTCGCCGTCTGAGCGCGGCACGCGAGGAATTCCATGACTCCGACTACCGTAATCGACCTCGGCCGCCAGGCCATCGAAGTAACGCTGTTGATCTCCGCGCCGCTGTTCCTCGCCGCGCTGGTCACCGGCCTCATCATCAGCATCTTCCAGGCCGCCACCCAGATCAACGAGATGACACTCTCCTTCGTGCCCAAGGTAGTCGTCATGTTCACCACCCTGGTGGTGGCCGGGCCGTGGATGCTGACCCAGCTCACCGACTTCATGCGCCGGCTGTTCGAATCCATTCCGCATGTGATCGGCTGAAGGCCCGATGCTCAGCGTCACCTCCGCCCAGCTGGATGCCTGGCTGGCGGCCTTCATGTTCCCGCTGGCGCGGCTGCTCGGCCTGTTCGCCACCGCGCCCATCTTCGGCAACCGCGGCGCGCCAGCGCAGGTGCGGCTGGGCATAGGCCTGGGCATCTCGCTGGCGCTGCTGCCAGCGCTGCCGCCGATGCCGGATGTGCCGCCGGGCTCCGGCATCGGCCTGCTGATCATGATCCAGCAGATGTTCATCGGCATCGCCATCGGCTTCGTGGTGCGGCTGGTGTTCGCCGCGGTGGACATGGCGGGCGCGCTGATCGGCATGCAGATGGGCCTGTCCTTCGCCATCTTCTTCGACCCGGATGCCGGCGGCCAAACGGCGGTGCTGTCGGACTTCCTCACCCTGGTCGCTACCCTGCTCTTCCTCGCGCTGGATGGTCACCTGCTGCTCATCCATGTGCTGGTGACCAGCTTCGAGTGGCTGCCGGTGGGGGTGGAGCCGCTGCGCGCGGAGGGCTGGGGCAGCATTGCCCGCATGGGGGCGATGATCTTTTCCGCCGGCCTGCTGCTGTCCATGCCGGTGGTGGCAATGCTGCTGGTGGCGAACATCGCCATGGGCATCCTGACCCGGGCAGCGCCGCAGCTGAACCTCTTCGCCATCGGCTTCCCGATCACACTGGCCGCCGGCTTCCTCGGCGTCTCGCTGGTGATGGCGAGCTTCGCACCGGTGGTGCACAGCCTGTTCGAGCAGAGCCTGGACAACATCGCCCGCATGCTGACCGCCCTGGCGCCACTGGCCCGCTGAGCGGCGGGCTGTTCCAGCTCAGAATTCGGGGAACTGGCGCGACTTCACCAGCCGGATCTCGGCGCTGGCAACCCGGTGGGCGAAAGGCCGGGACGATTCGATGCCCTCTTCGTAGCGCAGGATGTCGAAGCCGGCATAGCCACCCTCCTGCGCCACCTGACGGGCATTGCGCATCAGCACCTGGCGCGCCTCGCCTTCGCCACCGGTCACCAGCCGCTTCATCGCCAGGTCGAAGCGCACCAGATCTTCGCCCATCGGCGAGGCCCGCACTTCCCAGGTCGGCGAGAAGGGGTCGTAGATGGCGTAGGCCACCAGCGCACCGGCAATGAACTCCGGCTTGAAGTAGCCGCCCTGCTGCGTCATCAGGAAACCGCCCACCGTGCCGGCGGCGATGCCGCCGTAGTCCCGCACCGCATCGGCGGTCTGCTGCTTGGCCTTCTCCGCATCGAAGTTGTCCACGTACTCCTGGATGCTGGCGCACCCTCCCAGCAGCAGCACGGCAAGCGCGAGAACGGCGGGCTGACGCATGGTCTGCCTCTTACAGGTAATTGAACAGCGACAGGTTGGAAACCTGCATGAAGGACTGCTGCGCCGCCTGCAGGTAGGTCTGCTGCTGGGCGAGGCGGGAGATGGCATCCACGTAATCCACATCCATCAGCCCGGAGATCACCTCCGAGTATTGCAGGTTGAGGTCGCTGCCCAGGCTTTGCAGGCTCTCGGTTTCGGTCAGTTGGGAGCCGACCTGGGAGCGCACCTTGAGAACGTTCTCGATGGCGCCGTCCAGGTTGTCCAGCCCGACCGCGACCGCGCCGCCGGCCATGCCGGAGGGGCCGGGCCGCTCCATGGAGTCGATCAGCAGGCCGAGGTTGTCGAACATATTGTTCGAGGCAACGAAGACCTCGAAGCGGTCGCCGTCGCCCGGCGTGCCGCTCACCGCCAGGTTCACCCCGATATAGTTGGCCGAAGCCGGATCCGCCAGGCTGCTGAGGTCGGTCAGGCCGGTGGCGATGGTGACGCGGTCCGGGTTGCCCGGCTCGTATTCATAGACGTCGTAGCCAGCGGGGTCGTTGTAGACGATCTCGTAGCGGCGGCCCAACTTGTCCATGTCGATGGAGCCGTCGGCCAGCGGCGCCAAGGTGCCGGTGAGGCTGGCGTCGCCGGTATTGGCGGTGCCGTCGGTGTGCTCGCCGGTCAGTGCCGACACCAGGTCGTCATTCACCGCGCGGGTGGCGGTGAAGATGTCCGAGCCCGGCAGGCTCACCGGCATGTAGCGCGAGGCGGAAACCTGGATGGTCTGGGTGCCGTAGTCGCCCGCGTAGGTCACGCCGGCGACGCTGCCGTTGAAGGGTTGCACGTTGGAGCGGTAGCCGGAGAACAGGTAGTCGCCGGTGCCGTCCTGGCTGTTGGCCAATGCCAGCAGGCTGTCGAACTGGGCACGCAGGTCGGTGGCCAGGTAGCTCAGGTCCTCTTCCTGGTAGATGCCGTTACCGGCGGCCACCGTCTTCTCGCGGATGTACTGCAGGGTGTCGCCCACGCTGCCGAGCTTGCTGTCCAGCAGCTTCAGCCTGTCTTCGGCGTAGCCGGTGTTGGTCATGAACTGGCTGTTCACGCCCTGGGACTGGCCGATTTCCAGCGCGCGCGAAGCGGCGATGGGATCGTCGGCGGGGGTCAGCACCCGGCGGCCGGTGGAGAGCTGCTGCTGGGTGTGCAAGAGGTCGCTCCATTGCCGCTGCATGGAGCTGACGCCCTTGTCGTAGATCATGTTGGTCGAGATGCGCATGATGACTTCTCTCCTTAGCGCGCGATCGACAGCACTTCGTCGAACAAGGTCTGGGCCACCGACATCACCTTGGCCGAGGCCTGGTAGGCCTGCTGGTAGCGGATCAGGTTGGCCGCCTCTTCATCCAGGTTGACCCCGGAAAGCGAATCCCGCGCGTCGGTGGCCTGGGCCAGCAGCGATTCCTGCGCGGTGAGGTTCACCTGCACTTCACGTGCCTTGTTGCCGACCTGGGTCACCATCTGCGCATACACCGACTGCAGGGTGGCGGTGGACTCGCCGTTGCTACCGGCCAGCATCACCTTGGTGGTCTGCAGCGCGCCCATGGCGACCGCGTTGCGGTTGTCGGCGGTGCCGGCCTCGGTCGGGCCGAAGGTGAGGGATTCGCCGCTGGTCCAGGCACCGACCGCGGTGAATTCAAACGTGTAGGTATCCGGCGCGGTGCCGCCGGTGAGGCGGAACTGGGCGCCAGCGCTGTCGGTGGAGGGGTTGTACGAGCTGCTGGTCACCCAGGTGCCGGTGCTGCTGTCGTAGCGTTCCAGCGTGCCGCTGGAGGCGGTGAAGGTGTTGGTGGTGGAGTCGAAGCTGAGCGTGATCGGCCCGAAGTCGGCCACGCCGTCGCCGCTGCTGTCCAGCCCGGCCACCGAGGTGGTCTTCACGTTGGTGATGCGTTCGCTGACGGTGCCGGCGTAGTTGCCCGGCGACACACTGACCGGATCGCCGGCGGCAACCTTGCGCGGGTCGGTGATGGCGATCGCGATGTCGCGGGCGGCATAGCGGGTGGGCTGGATCAGCAGGCCGTCGGAGGGGATCTCCGACGGGTCGGTGATGTTGATGTTTAGCCCGCCGCCGCTGTAGCTGCCGTCGGCCTGCAGGGTCAGCGGGATGTTGGTGCCGCTGGTGGTCTTCAGCGTGTAGTTGGTGCCGTCGTACTTCAGCACGTAGTCGGCGGCGGTGAGCTGGGAAACGTTCTCCACCGACACCGAAACGGTGTTGATGGCTGGCGTCAGCGCCGGGGTGGGGCTCTTGAAGAAGTCGGTGCCGAGCACGCCGTCCAGATCGACGCCGAGCGCCTGCTGGGCATTCACCGTTTCGGCGATGCCGAGCGCGATCAGGCCCAGGGTGTTCTGCGCGGAGTCCAGGGTTTCGCTGCGGAAGGCGAGCAGGCCGCCCAGCGTGCCGCCGGTGAGCAGGCGCTCCGGCAGGATGTTGGCGACGCCGTTGTCCGACACCAGGGCGATGGCGTTGCGCTGTGGATCGTTGGGGTCCGGCACCGCGGCGAGCTGGGTCACCGTGCCGCCGGCAACCAGCGCCTGGCCGGAGCCGACGAAGATGCTGATGGAGCCGTCGGTCTCGGTCACCGTGCTGACGGTGACCAGCTTGTTGAGCTCGGAGATCAGCTGGTCGCGCTGGTCTAGCAGATCGTTGGCGGCGACGTTGGAGCCGCCCACCTGGGCCAGGGTGATGCGCTGGTTCATGTCCGCGATCGCCTTGGCGTAGATGTTCGCCTGGTCGACGGTGGAGACGATCTCGCTCTCGGTACCCTGGCGGATCTCGGAGAGGCGGGCATCCATGGTCTGGAAGCGGGCTACCAGCGCCTGGGCGCTGGAGATCAGCGACTGGCGCGAGGCCACGCTGGTCGGGTTGGACGCCACTTCCTGCACACCGGCAAAAAAGTCCTGCAGCGCCGGCGACAGGCCGGAGGTGGAATCGCCCAGCAGGTTGTTGATCTGCGAGATCTGGTCGTTGTACGCGGTGTACTGGGCAACCTTGGTCTCGCTGTTCCTGACCTGGTTTTCCAGATACTGGTTGTAGGCGCGCGTTACCGCGGCAATCTGGGTCCCCTGGCCGAAGAAGCCGACACCGGTGTAAAGCGGATTGGCGGTGGTCTGGATCACCGTCTGGCGGTGATAGCCGTCCACGTCCGCGTTGGTGATGTTGTGGCTGGTGGTCAGCAGCTGTGCCTGCGCGGCTGAGAGGCCGGTGAGACCGATGTTGAGCAAGCCTGCCATGGGGACTACCTCGATTCGCTGGGTTTTGTCCCACTACTGCAAGATGCTTGCCAGGGCAAAAACGGCAAAATCCGCCGGCAGGCGGAGGAAGGCATTCAGGGGAAAGCTGCGGGGGAAAGCCCGCGGCAGAAATGCCGGCGTGCTGCCGGCAATGCGACGGGAAAAGCAGGACTCAGCCGGCCAGTGCAGTACGCAGCGTGGAGCCGCGGATGACGCGGGTGAGCTTGTCGGCGTACATCGGGTCGGTGGCGTAGCCGGCCTGTTGCAGGCTGCGGGCGAAGGAGGCGGCGTCGGTCTGGCCGAGCACGCCGGAGTAGCGGGAGCTGCCGGCCAGCAGATTGGCGTAGTCGCGGAAGGAGTCGGCGTAGGAATCGTAGCTGCGGAAGCGGGAGCGCTCGGTGTAGGCGCCGCCGGCGTTGTATTCGGTGACGTCGCGGGAAACGGTGTCGCCGCTCCAGCTGGAGCCGGCCTTGATGTTGAACAGGTTGTAGCTGGAAGAGCCGTCCTTCTCCCGCAGCACCTTCTCGCCCCAGCCGGTTTCCAGCGCCGCCTGGGCGACCAGGAACTGCGGCGGGATGCCGGTGGCACGGCCGGCTTCCACCGCGTGCGGCCACACTTCATCGACGAAGGCACGGGCGCGGCTCGAAGCCTGGCCACCCGCCTCGCGGGCGCCCTGGATGGCGATGTCCAGCCGGTTGGCCAGCGTCGCCGCCTCGCTGTCGTCGCCATAGACGGCGGCAAAGGCGTCCTGCGCCTTCTTCGAGGCAGCGCCGGTGGCGGCATTAATTGCCGCCGGCCGGCGGATGACATTGCCGATGTCGAAGCCCTGGTTCTCTTCCTTGCCGGCGTTCAGCGGCTGGATGACATTGCTGGGCAGCTCCGTCTTGCCGCCGAGCTGGCGGTAGATGGCGTCGGACAGGCCAGTGCCGCGCCCTTGCGACATTTCCAGCGCCAGCTGCTGATCGAGCATGCTCTGGTACATGCGCGTCTGCTCGCTGTCGAACATGCTGTCCTTGGGCGTGGCGTCGCGCATCGCCTTCAGGGCCATCTGCAGGAACAGGGCCTCGAACTGCTTGGCCGCGGCGCGCAGGGCTTCCGGGGAGTCGGGCTTCTCACGCGCGAGCCGCTTCAAATCGTTGAACGAGTTGGGGTCCATCGCGTTGAGCTGGCCGACGCTCACGTCAGATCACCTCGAGTTCCGCGCGCAGCGCACCAGCGGACTTCATCGCCTGCAGGATGCTCACCAGGTCCATCGGCTTGGCGCCGAGCGCATTCAGCGCCTTGACCACGTCGGCGAGGTTGGTGCCCGCCTTCACGTTGAACAGCGAGCCGGGGTCCTGCTGGATGTCCACCTGGCCCTGCTGGGTCACCGTGGTCTGGCCGCCGGCCAGCGCATTCGGCTGGCTCACCTGGTTCTCGTTGTTCACCGTCACCGTCAGGTTGCCGTGGGCCACCGCGCAGTTCTGCAGCGTCACCCGCTGGTTCATCACCACCGAGCCGGTGCGGGAATTCACGATCACCTTGGCCGCCTGCATCATCGGCGTCACCGTGAGGTTTTCCAGCTGGCCGAGGAAGGCGACGCGGGCCGAGCTGTCCTGCGGCGCCCGCACCCGGATGCTGCGGCCATCCAGCGCTTCGGCGCTGCCGGGCGAGGCGATGTTGATCGCGTCCACCACCCGGCGGGCGGTGCCGAAATCGGTGTCGTTCAGCTCGACCATCACATAGTCGCCCTGCCCCACCGAGGTGGGCACCGAGCGCTCCACCGTGGCGCCGCCGGGCACCCGCCCGGCCGACAGGTGGTTGATGGTCTGGGAAGCGCCGCCGCCGGCCTGCGCGCCCGCGCCGCCGACCACCATGTTGCCCTGGGCCATCGCATAGACCTGGCCATCCACGCCCTTCAGCGGCGTCATCACCAGGGTGCCGCCGCGCAGGCTCTTGGCGTTGCCGATGGAGGAGACGGTGACGTCGATCTGCTGCCCTGGCCGGGCAAAGGCCGGCAGCGTGGCGGTGACCATGACCGCGGCCACGTTCTTCAGCTGCAGGTTGGTGCCGGTGGGCAGGGTGACGCCCATGTTGCCGAGCATGTTGGAGATGCTCTGCACGGTGAAGGGCGTCTGCGTGGTCTGGTCGCCACTGCCGTCCAGGCCGACCACCAGGCCGTAGCCGATGAGCTGGTTGTCGCGCACGCCGGCGATGGAGGCGAGATCCTTGATGCGTTCCGCCGCGCCGGTAACCGCGGGCGCGGCGGCAAGGGCCGGCACGACCGTGAAGCCGACGGCCAGCGCGATCAGGAAAGCAGGAAGTGCAGGGCTGCGCATGGACGTCGTCTCCGCTTTAGAAGGGCAGGATCACGCCGAAGAAGCGCTGCAGCCAACCCATGGTGGTGGATTCGTCAACGAACCCGCTGCCACGGTACTCGATGCGCGCATCCGCCACCTGGGTGGATTGCACGGTGTTGCTGCCGGTGACGGTGAAGGGATTGATCACCCCGGAGAAGCGGATGTACTCGTTGCCCTGGTTGATCGCCACCTGCTTCTCGCCGGACACCAGCAGGTTGCCGTTGGAGTAGACATCGATGACGGTGACCGTGATGGTGCCGTTGAACACGTTATTGGCACCCGCCGCGCCGGTGCCGGTGAAGGTGTTCGTCACCCCGGCGGTGGCGTTCAGGCCGTTGAGGCCGGACAGCGGCATGTTGGTGCTGGCGGTGATGCCGCCGCTGAGGCTGGAAGTGCGGCTGGTGTTGGCGTTGGCGTTCTTGGTCGCCGTGGTGCGCTCCACCAGGTTGATGGTGATGACGTCGCCGACGTTGCGCGCCCTCCGGTCTTCGAACAGCGGCCGCACCTGCGCCGGCTGATAGATGGCACCGTTGGCATTCACCATCTGCGGCCGTGCCTCCGGCCGCGCGCTCATCGGCTGGTGGACCATGGTGGCCGGCGTCGGGTAGATGGAGGCGCAACCGGAAAGCAGCGCCAGTGCGGCGGTGGCGATGAGAGCGAGGGCTTTCATGATGCCCCTCCTGTTACAGCTGGGTCAGACGGCCGAGCATCTGGTCGGAGGTCTGGATTGCGCGGGAATTCATCTCGTAGGCGCGCTGCGTCACGATCATGTTCACCAGCTCTTCGGCCACGTTCACGTTGGACGTTTCCACATAGCCCTGGTTGATGACGCCGGAGCCGTTGGTGCCGGGCTGGGTGGGCGTGGCCACACCGCTGGAAGCGGTTTCGTAGAACAGGTTCTCGCCGGCGCTCTGCAGGCCGCCGGTATTCACGAACATCGCCAGCTGGATGTTGCCGACCTGCACCGGCGTGGTCTGCCCGGCCTGCAGCACGCTGACGGTGCCGTCCTTGCCGACGGTGATGGTCAGGGTGTCGGCGGGAATGTTGATGGCATCGGCCAGCGGATAGCCGCTGGCGGTGACCACATTGCCCTGGTTGTCGAGCTGGAAGGCGCCATCGCGGGTGTAGGCGGTGGTGCCGTCCGGCATGGTGATCTGGAAGAAGCCGTTGCCCTGCACCGCCACGTCCAGCGAGCCACCGGTCTGCTGCAGGTTGCCCTGGGTGTAGAGGCGGTCGGTGGCGATGGGGCGCACACCGGTACCGATCTGCAGGCCGGAGCCGACCTGGGTCTGCTGGGTGGTCTGGGCACCGGGCTGGCGCACCGTCTGGTACAGCAGATCCTCGAACACCGCACGCTGGCGCTTGTAGCCGTTGGTGGAGACGTTGGCGAGGTTGTGGGAGATCACGTCCAGCGACGTCTGCTGGGCATCCAGCCCGGTGCGGGCGGTCCAGAGTGAGCGGATCATGATGGGCTCCTGAGTGCGTTCTGTTGTGCTGTTGCGGCCCCGCGCCGCTGAAGCGGCTCTGCCGACGATGGAAGCTTAGGCTTGCGGAGACGCGATCAATCGATGGATTACCGGGGCAAAACCCCTGCTGATCACCTGGCGGAGAGCACCTGGGCGGCGGACTGGTCGTTCTGCTCGGCGGTCTGCAGCATGCGGGTCTGCATTTCGAACTGGCGGGCCAGGGAGATCATGGTGACCATCTGGTCCACCACGTTCACATTGCTGCCTTCCAGGTAACCGCCGGCGACACGCACATTGGCATCCGCCGGCGCCGCGCCGCCCTGGCGCAGACGGAACAGGCCGTCGTCGCCGCGAACCAGGTCAGCCTCGGCCGGATTCACCAGCTTGAGCTGATCGACCACGTTCACGATGTTCCCCTGGCCCAGGCCGGAGGGGATGGCGGAAACGGTGCCGTCCTCGCCGATGACGATCTCGCTGTCCGGCGGCAGGGTGACGGGCTGGCCGGTGGCGCCCAGCAGCGGCAGGCCATCGTGGGTCTGCAGCACGCCGTTCACGCTCACTTCCAGGCTGCCGTCGCGGGTGTAAGCCTCGGTGCCATCCGGCATCTGCACCGTCAGCCAGCCCTTGCCTTTCAACGCGACGTCGTAGGCGTTGCCGCTAAACTGCAGCGGGCCGGGGCTGTAGTCGGTGGCGACACTGGCATCGACGACGAAGGCGCGGCTGTGGAAAGCCTCGGTCTGCATTTCCACCGCGCGCAGCTTGTGCATCTCGGTGCGGAAGCCGGTGGAAGTCGCATTGGCCAGGTTGTGCGCCACCGCCGCCTGCTGTTCCAGGGTCCACTTGGCGCCGGTCATGGCGGTGTAGATCAGACGATCCATTAACTTTCTCCTGTCCTTGCGACTTGTCCGGCCTAGCGGCCGCTTACCTCAGGTTCACCAGCGTCTGCAGGATCTGATCCTGCGTGCGGATGGACTGGGCGTTGGCCTGGTAATTACGCTGCTGCACGATCATCTGCACCAGCTCGTTGGTGAGATCCACGTTCGACTCTTCCACCTGGCCGGAGGTGACCGAGCCGAGGATGCCGGTGCCCGGCGCGCCAACCGTCGGCTGGCCGGAGTCATAGGACTCGGCCCACAGGTTGTCGCCCAGCGAGGTCAGGCCCTGCGGGCTGGCGAAGGTGGCCAGCGCGAGCTGGGCGATGTCCTTGGTCAGGCCGTTCGAATAGGTGCCCTGCAGCACGCCGGTGGAGCTGACCGAAACGCCGGTGAGCGCGCCGGTGGTGTAGCCGTCGGTGCGCGGCGAGGTGGTGACGCCGAAGCTGGTGTTCCACTGGGTGGACTTGGTCAGGTCCAGGCTGAAGCTCAGCGCATCCGCGCCGGTGGCGATCTGGTCCGCGGTACGGGAGACGGTGAAGGTGCCGTTGTTGGCCACCGTGGTGTCGAGCACGCCGAAGGAGGTGAAGGTCATCTGCCCCAGCTCTTCCAGCGGAGTACCGATGTTGGTGGCCGGGTCGCTCGGATCGGGCACCACGTCGTTGGAGAGGCGGCCATACACCGTCCAGGTGTTGGGCGACACGCCATTGACGTCCGCATCGCGGACGAAGTAGAGGCTCATCAGCGAGGAGTTGCCCAGGCTGTCATACACCGTGATGGAGGTGGTGTAGTTGTAGCTGTCGACCGGGATGCTGGTGGCGTTCGCATAGGTGGTGATGTCGCTACCTACCGGATCCTGGCTCAGCGGGCTCTGCTCGGAGGAGTTCAGATTCACACCCACCGAGGCGGTACCGCTCTCGCGCGGCGCGACGTTGGAGGTGTCGATGTAGATCACCGAGGGCTCGCCAGCGAACACGGTAGAGGTGCCGGTGTTGTCCACCACCGCGTAGCCGGTCATCTTGTCGCCGCTGGAGTTGATGATGTAGCCGTCCTTGTTCACATCGAACTGGCCATTGCGGGAGTAAGCGATGGTGCCGTCGCTGCGCTGCAGGCGGAAAAAGCCGTTGCCGTTGATCGCCATGTCCAGCTGGTTGCTGGTAGCGGTGAGGTTGCCCTGGGTGAAGGACTGCCATACCGCGGCGACCTTGCTGCCGATGCCGACCTGCAGCGACGAGGTGCCACCGACCATGGCCGAGGCATACATGTCGGCGAACAGCGTGCTGCTGGCCTTGAAGCCGACGGTGCTGGCGTTGGCCACGTTGTGGGAGATGACGTCGAGCGCCTTCGACGAGGAATTGAGGCCGCTCAAACCTTGCTGGAATGCCATGTTCGCCGCTCCGGATCAGAGGATCTGCTTGATATCGTCGAGCTTGAAGATGCCCAGATTGCCGACCTGGAGGTCGGTGCCACTGGAGCCGCGGATGATGCTGGTGACCGCAGCGAACTGCAGGGGGCGGGAAACGACGGTGTTGTCGCCCTGAACGGCCTTCACCGACACGGTGTACATGCCCTCGGCGGCAACGCTGCCGTCCTTGGTGGTGCCGTCCCAGAGGAAATTCTGGCTGCCGGCTTCCATGTCGGTGAACTCCAGGGAGGCGACTTCGACGCCGGAGGAGTTCTTGATGGAGAGCGTCACCGTATCGGCCGGGCCGTCCAGCTCGAAACCGCCCACCGCGCCGGCCTCGGTCAGCTGCAGGCCGGAGCCTTCGACCAGCACGCCGCGCCCGACCAGCGCCGCCGCCTGCAGGCCCTCGGCGGATTCCTGCGAGCTGATGAGCTGGCTCATCATGGTGTTCAGCTTTTCGATGCCTTCCACCGTGCTGAGCTGGGCCAGCTGGGAGGTCAGCTCGGCGTTCTCCATCGGATTCATCGGATCCTGGTTCTGCAGCTGGGTCGTGAGCAGCGTCAGGAACTGGATCCGCGTGTCCTCGGCGGTGGTGGTGGACGATGTATCCGTGCGCGCCAAGCTGGCGAGGACGGCGTCCGATGTAGAGGTGCTGCTGTTCACGGTGGCCATGCTGTTTCTCCGAAATCTGCCCTTCGATTACCGCTCGGCGCTTACTGGCCGATCTGCAGGGTTCTCTGCAGCAAGGTCCGTGCCGTGTTCATCACTTCCGCGTTGTTCTGGTACGAACGGGAGGCGGAGATCATGTTCACCATCTCCTCCACCACATTCACATTCGGCATTTCCACGTAGCCCTGCTCATTGGCCGCCGGGTTGGTGGGGTCATAGGTGAGCCGCATGGGCGCAGCGCTTTCCACGATCTGCGTCACCCGCACGCCGACGGAGGCGTCGTCCGCGCCTTCCAGCTGCTTGGCGGCGAAAACCACCTGCTTGGCGCGGTAGGGCTGGCCATCCTCAGCGATCACACTGTCGGCGTTGGCCAGGTTGGAGGCGGTGGTGTTCAGACGCAGCGACTGGGCGTTCAGCGCCGAGCCGGCGATCTGGAAAACGTTGAGCATGCTCATGACCGTTCTCCTGTACTTACTGGCCGCTGATGGCCGTCTGCATGGAGCGCAGCATGCCGTTGATGAAGGTGATGCTGGCCTCGTAATGCACCGAGTTCTCGGCGAAAGCGGCGCGCTCCACGTCCATGTTCACCGTGTTGCCATCGACTGCGGACTGCAGTTCGGTGCGGTACTTGGTGGCCCCTTCGAGGACACTGCGGGTGCCACCTTCTATATGCTGCGGCTGGGTGCGGGACAGCGCCATGCCGTTCTCCTTGCCGCTCAGAACGCCTTCCAGCGCAGAGCGAAAATCGATGTCTTTGGCCTTGTAGTGAGGCGTATCTGCGTTGGCGATGTTCGAAGCCAGCAGTTGCTGCCGGTAGGCCTGAACGTTCAGGGCCGTCTGGTGGAACTGGATCTGCTTGTCGAACTGGGTCTTCATCGCCGTACCTCACTCTCTGTTGCCCGCACTTCAGCTGGAAGGCTGGGTGCGGGCACTTAGGCCATTGCACCTTCCATGCCACGAATGGTAGCGAGCACCCCGCAAGCCCCTTGGCGAGATAAGGACCCAAAAGCCCGGCCAATTTAGCCGCTAGCCAGCAGCCGCCCCGCCGGAATTGCCGGGCCGCGGCAAACTTTGCCGCAAGCGCCATGGGCCTTGCGGGTTGCCGTAGGCGGCGCGGCCGTGATGCAATTCCGGCATGAGAAAAACATCCGGCCCTCGCCTACCCGGCCTCCTCGCCTTCGCCCTGCTGCCGCTCTGCGGCTTCGCCTCCGCCCAGCAAGCACCCGAACCGGTCAATCGCGCCGTGCACACCTTCCTCCAGCAGGAAGCGCGCGGCCTGCCGGGCAAGGTGGAGATCGAGGTCAGCGGGCTGGACCCGCGCAACCAGCTCCCGCCCTGCGCCAGCCTGATCCCCTTCCTGCCCGCCGGCACCCGTGCCTGGGGACAGATCAGCGTCGGCGTGCGCTGCGATTCGCCCGTTACCTGGAGCGTCTATATCCAGGCGCGGGTCTCCGTCACCAGCGATTACCTGGTTGCGGCACAACCCTTGCGTGCCGGACAGATCATTGGCCAGGCGGACATCGGCCGCCGGCGCGGCGACCTCGCCGCGCTGCCGGACAACACGCTGACCGATGCCGCTCAAGTTCTGGGCCTGCATACCCGTTATGCGGTTGCCGCCGGCAGCCCGCTGCGCGGTGACATGCTGCGCATTCCGCATGCGGTGCGGCAGGGCCAGAACGTAAAGGTGATAACGGTGGGCCAGGGCTTCAGCGTGGCTTCCGAAGGGCGCGCCATGAACAATGCGGCGCCTGGCGAAATGGTCCGGGTACGCATGCCGAATGGTCAGGTCGTGACCGGCACCGCGCGGCCGGGCGGCGATGTGGAGATCCCGCTCTGAGCGCTTCCGGCCGGGAGACGGCAGGACAGCAGGATCGATTGATGCTTTAATTGCTAAAGTTTTTCTCCAGCCTGCCGATGACCGGTTGGAGAATCCATCTTGGAGCGGCATCATGAAAATCGAAAGTTCCGGCCCTTCCGTCGGCGGGGTCTCGACCGCCGACACGCGCCAACGCACCGCGCCGTCGAAGCCGAGCGAGAGCGGCGACCAGGTCCAGCTCTCCTCCCTGTCCTCCACCATGCAGAAGGCCGAGGCAGCGATCGCCGATACGCCGGTGGTCGACCAGCAGCGCGTCGATGAAATCCGCCAGGCCATCGCCGAAGGCCGCTTCAAGGTCGACGCCAACCGTATCGCCGACGGCCTGATCAAGGACGTGCGGCAGATGCTTGACGCCCAGTCCTGACCTTCCCCATCACCGGTAATTAGATGCCCGCTCCCACTCCGACTCCTGCCGACATTCAGCGCCTGGCCCTGCTCATCGAAGCGGAGGCCATCCAGTTGCGCGAGTTCATCGGCCTGCTGGAGAAGGAGACGGCGCTGCTGATCGCCGCCGACATCGACGCGCTGATGGCGCTGACCAAGGACAAGACCGACCGCTACCGCCAGCTGCAGCGCCTGCACGACGACCGCGCCCTGCTGCTCGGCCGCATGGGCCGCAGCCACTCGGACGCCTCCATCCGCGAACTGTGCAAGAACCTGCCGCGGGTTCTGGCGCGCTGGGAAGAAGTGCTCACCCTCGCCCACGACGCCCGCGAACGCAACCAGCTCACCGGCAAGCTCATCCACGAGCGCATGCAGCACAACCAGACCGCGCTGTCGGTGCTGCTCGCCGCCGCCGACCAGCCGCAGCTCTACGACGCTGCCGGCAACGCCCGCCCCACTGGCGGCGGCCGCATCCTGGGCAGCGCCTGAGCAAGCTGCACCCGCCGCAAGGCCCCAGACCCGCCGCCTGAGCCAGCCCAACCAAGCTCCCACCAGGAGCCGCTGAAGCAGCCAAAGCCTCGCCCAGCCTCACCCGCCCTTCCCCGGTCTGTTATTCTGGCGCCCGTTTTTCCCGCACCGCGCCCAGCATGACTGCCAAGCAATACGACGAATCCTCCTTCCGCGTCCTCAAAGGCCTGGAGCCGGTGCGCGAGCGCCCCGGCATGTACACCCGCACCGATTCGCCGGCGCACATCATCCAGGAAGTGATCGACAACGCCGCCGACGAGGCACTGGGCGGCTTCGCCAAGAAGATCCACGTCACCCTGCACCTGGATGGCTCGGTGACGGTGGCCGACGACGGCCGCGGCATTCCGGTGGGTCTGCATCCCGAAGAAGGCGTGCCGGTGGTCGTGCTCGCCTACACCCGGCTGCACGCCGGCGGCAAGTTCGACAAGCGCGAGGGCAACGGCGCCTACGCCTTCTCCGGCGGCCTGCACGGCGTCGGCGTAGCGGTGACCAACGCGCTATCCACCCGGGTGGAAGTCGAGGTCAAACGCGAAGGCAAGCTGCATCGCATCGACTTCTCCGAGGGCGGCGAACAGATCGGCGAGGTTCGGGTGGAAGGCGAATGCGGCCGCCAGACCGGCACCCGGGTGCGGGTGTGGCCGGATGCGCGCTACTTCGACAACCCGCGCGTACCGGTAAGCGAAATCGAGCGCCTGCTGCGCAGCAAGGCGGTGCTGCTGTCCGGCGTCAATGTGCGGCTGGACACCGAACAGGCCAACGGCCCGACGTTGAGCAAGACCTGGTCCTACCCCGAAGGCCTCGCCGGCTACCTGAAGGAAGTGGCCGGCGACCTGGAGTCGGTGGCCCCCATCTACACCGCCGAGAACTACGCCGGCAAGGACGACGCCAGCTTCGCCCCTGGCGAAGGCGCCGCCTGGGCCATCGCCTGGTTCGAAAGCGCGGTGCCCAGCGAATCCTATGTGAACCTGATTCCGACGGTGGCCGGCGGCACCCATGAATCCGGCCTGCGCGCCGGCGTGTTCGACGCCATCAAGTCCTTCATCGAGCACCATGCGCTGCTGCCGCGCGGCGTCAAGCTGCAGCAGGAAGACGTTTGCGGCCGCATGAGCTTCGTGCTCTCCGCCCGCCTGCTGGACCCGCAATTCCAGGGCCAGGTGAAGGAGAAGCTGAACTCCCGCGAGGCGGTGAAGCTGGTCTCCTCCCAGATCCGCGACCCTTTCGAGATCTGGCTGAACAACCATGTCGAGGCCGGCAAGGCGATCGCCGAGCTGTCGATCAAGCAGGCGCTGGCACGGCAGAAGAGCGCGCAGAAGGTCGAGAAGAAGAAGACCTCCGGCGTCGCCGTGCTGCCGGGCAAGCTGTCGGACTGCGAGTCCGAGGACATCGCCGACAACGAACTCTTCCTGGTCGAGGGCGACTCCGCCGGCGGCTCCGCCAAGATGGCCCGCGACAAGGAAACCCAGGCCATCCTGCCCTTGCGCGGCAAGGTGCAGAACGCCTGGGAGATAGACCCCGACCGCCTGTTCGCCAACGCCGAGATCCACGACATCGCCGTCGCCCTCGGCGTGGATGCACACAAGGCCGACAGCAACCCGGACCTGTCCGGCCTGCGCTACGGCAAGGTCGTCATCATGTCCGACGCGGACGTGGACGGCTCCCACATCCAGACCCTGCTGCTCACCCTTTTCTTCCGCCACTTCCCGGCGCTGATCGCGCGCGGCCATGTCTACGTCGCCCAGCCGCCGCTGTACCGCGTCGACGTGCCGGCCCAGGGCAAGAAGCGCCCAGCACGCCGCCTGTACGCACTGGACGACGGCGAACTCGCCGCCATCCGCGACCGCGTGCAGCAGGAAGGCTTCAAGCTGGAGCAACTGGAAATCGGCCGCTTCAAGGGCCTGGGCGAGATGAACCCGGACCAGCTGCGCGAAACCACCATGGCACCCGCCACCCGTCGCGTACTGCCGGTGCAGGTCCGCCCCGGCGCCGACAAGGAAACCCAGCGCATGTTCACCCTGTTGATGGGCAAGGGCGAAGCCTCCGGCCGTCGCGCCTGGATGGAAGACAAGGGCGACACGGTGGAAGCCGACATCTGAGGCTTCCACACTGCGGGCAGAACGGAATGCATCTTGCTTAATCGCAGGATTCGCGACTCCGTCCTGCCCGCCATGGCCCGCCCCAAACCCGTCGAAAACCTGGTCGATTTCGGCCCGCTGCCACCGCATGTCAACGCCTTGCTGCAGGAAGGCGTGGGCTGCCATCGCAGCGATCCGGCGCGCGCCCGCGCCCTGTTCCGCCACGCTATCGAAATTTCGCCCTCCTCCCTGCCCGCCTACCGCTGCCTGTTCAAGCTGCAGAACCAGCAACGCGACCTGGACGATGCCCTCGCCGTCGCCCTGGACGGCCTGGCCGAAGCCGCCCACCAGGCGCGGCTCGACCAGGATTGGCGCACCTGGACGCCGGCGGATGTGGGCGAAAGCAAGCGCCGCACGGTACCGCAGCGCTTCCTGCTCTCCTTCCTCAAGGCCCTGGCCTTCATCGAACTGCGGCGCGGCAATCCGGAAGTCAGCCGCAGCGTGCTCGGCCATCTGCAGCTGCTGGACCCGGATGACGGAGTCGGCCATTCGGTGATCGCCGCCCTGCTGGAAGACGCAGAAGACGACTGAAACCCGCCCCGGTGGCAAAGCCGACAAGCGCTGCGGTGGCGTCGCATCCTCACCGCAAACGCGCCGCCGTGGTTGGCGACGGGCGGCGCGAACGGGGTAAGATCGGGGCCCTTCGCCAATCCGGCCCTCGCTTCACCTCCGATGAGTAACGATTCCCTCGATCTGTTCGGCGGCGCCACGCCTCCTGTTCCCCCTACGCCACCTGCGCCGCCAGAGCCCCCCGCTCCGCCCCCGCCCGATGAGCCGGTCTCCGGCGAGCTGGAAGACGGTTCGCTGCCGCTGGACCGCTACGCCGAGCGCGCCTACCTCGCCTACGCGATGAGCGTGGTGCGCTCGCGCGCCCTGCCCCAGGTGGAAGACGGCCTCAAGCCGGTGCAGCGCCGCATCCTGCACGCAATGAACGAGATGCGCCTGAGCGCGCAATCCAAGCATGTGAAGTCCGCCCGCGTGGTCGGCGACGTCATCGGTAAGTACCACCCCCACGGCGACAGCTCGGTATACGACGCCATGGTGCGGGTGGCCCAGGACTTCTCGCTGCGCTACCCGCTGGTCGACGGCCAGGGCAACTTCGGCTCGCGCGACGGCGACTCCGCCGCAGCCATGCGCTACACCGAATGCCGGCTGACGCCCATCGCCGAACTGCTGCTGTCCGAGATCGACCGCGGCACGGTGGATTTCATCCCCAACTATGACGGCGCCTTCGAAGAGCCGCAGCTGCTGCCCGCCCGCCTGCCCTTCGTGCTGATGAACGGCGCCTCCGGCATCGCGGTCGGCATGGCCACCGAGATTCCACCGCACAACCTGCGCGAAGTCGCCGAGGCCGCCTGCCACCTGATCCGCCATCCGGAAGCCGGGCTGGACGAAGTCCTTCCACTGCTGCCAGGCCCCGACTTCCCCGGCGGCGGCCAGCTCATCTCCACGCCCGAGGCCATCCGCGACGCCTACACCAGCGGCCGCGGCAGCCTGCGCATGCGGGCGCGCTGGCGCATCGAGGAGCTGGCGCGCGGTCAGTGGCGCGTCATCGTCGATCAGCTGCCGCACGGCGTGTCCACCGCCCAGGTGCTGTCGGAGATCGAGGGCATCACCAACCCGCAGCCGCGCGCCGGCAAGAAGGACGTCTCGCAGGAACAGAAGAACCTCAAGCAGCTGGTGCTGGGCGTGCTCGACACCGTGCGCGACGAATCCAGCGACAAGTCGCCGGTGCGCATCGTGCTGGAGCCCAAGTCCAGCCGGCAGAACCGCGACGAATTCATGGCGGTGCTGCTCACCCACACCAGCCTGGAAAGCTCTGTCTCGCTGAACCTGACCATGATCGGCCGCGATGGCAGGCCGCAGCAGAAGAACCTGGTGCAGATCCTCAAGGAGTGGATCGACTTCCGCTACCACGCGGTGGAACGGCGCACCCGCCATCGCCTGGGCGAAGTGGATCGCCGGCTGCACATCCTCGAAGGCCGCATGATCGCCTTCCTGCACATCGAGGAAGTGATCCGCGTCATCCGCGAGTCGGACGAGCCCAAGCCGGCGCTGATCTCTGCCTTCGGCCTCAGCGAGATCCAGGCCGAGGACATCCTCGAAATCCGCCTGCGCCAGCTGGCGCGGCTGGAAGGCTTCAAGATCGAGAAGGAGCTGGCCGAGCTCAAGGAAGAGCGCGAGGGCCTGCAGCATCTGCTGGACAACCGCAACGCCATGACCAAGCTCATCCTCAAGGAAATCCAGGAGGATGCGAAGAAGTACGGCGACGACCGTCGCACCCTGCTGGAAACCGTTGCCCCGGCCGCTACTGCCGAGCTCAGCGTCGCCGACGAGCCGATGACGGTCATCCTATCGCGCAATGGCTGGGTACGCGCCCGCCAGGGCCACGGCATCGACCCGGCGGCGGTGTCCTACAAGGCCGGCGACTTCGGCTTCGCGCTGCTGGAAACCCGCAGCACCTGGCCGCTGATCGTCATCGACACCCACGGCCGCGCCTACACCATCAAGGTCTCCGACCTGCCCGGCGGCCGCGGCGACGGCGTGCCTATCACCACGCTGGTGGACTTCCAGGACGGCGGCAAGCTGGCCCAGGTCGTCTCCGATGCACCGGACACCGTCTGGTTCTTCGCCAACAGCGGCGGCTACGGCTTCCTCTGCTCGGTGGCCGACGCCAGCAGCCGCCAGCGTGCCGGCAAAGCCTTCATGAGCCTGGAGAAAGGCGAGCGCATGCTGACGCCGGCCAAGGCGTTGGGCAACTGGATCGCCGCCGCCTCCGAAGGCGGCCGCCTGCTGGTATTCCCGCGTACCGAGATGAAGGTGCAGAGCGGCGGCCGCGGCGTCATCGTGATGGCGCTGGACGCTGGCGAAACCCTCGCCGCCGTGGCGGTACCGGCGGACGAGGCGGTGCTGGTGGTGGAAGGCACGGGCCGCGGTGGCAAGGCCACTACCCAGGAACTGAAGCCGGCCCAGCGCGAAACCCTGCGCCATCGCCGCGCCCGCAAGGGCATGCCGCTGGTGCCCAGGATCAAGCCGGAACAGATGCGCTGATCCTCTGGCGTCTGACGACGTCAGGCACCGCAGCAAACTATCCCAGCATGAAAAAACGGCCGGAAATCCCGGCCGTTTTGTTTTTCTCGTTCCCTTCGCGGACGCTCAGTTCCAGGCACGCCAGAACTGCCACCAGCGGCGCTGACGCATTGCGCGCTGCGCTTCTTCCATCCACACCGGACGGGAGCCGTTCTCGGCATACCAGCTGCCGAAGCGCTGATCCACGTCGCAAATATGGCGGATCAGCCAGACGCGCAGGAAGTGCAGCAATTCGAAGGTGATGGAGGCTTCGCCCTTGTCCAGCTTGGCCTGCAGGGCGTGGATCTGGTCGATCAGCGCCTCGTGATAGCTGCGGTGCTCCTCGTATTCCGGGTAGCCCGACTCCCGCATCATCCGTTCCTCGATGGCGAAGTGATCGCGGGTGTAGCTCACCAACTCATCCAGCGTGCGCCGTACGGCCTTGGAGCCCTGACGTTCGTGGATCGCGGTGTTGAGGCGGTTCAGCAGGGCGACCAACTCTTCGTGCTGCTCATCGATGTCGCCAATCCCAACGTGATACGCCTCGCTCCACTCGAACAGATCAGTCATGGTCACTGCCTCCTATACGGTATGGTATGGATTGTTTGCTCCACACCGTATGAACGCCTTGACCCTCATCAATGGGCAGCGGCTTTGGGCCCCGCCGTTCGTCAGGGCTGGCCTCAGGGCGTAGCGCTGGCGGCCGGTTCCGGCGGGAGGATGGAGCGGATCGGGTCGTTGCGCGGAATGCGCCCCGGCGCGGTCGGCGGCGACTCGCCCATGCGCGATTCGATCATGATGGTCACCCGCCGGTTGCGCGAGCGCCCCTCCTCGGTGTCGTTCGCCGCCACTGGCCGCTGGTCGGCATAACCGGCCGCGGTCAGCCGCTCCGGCTGCACGCCGGCATCCACGAACAGCCGCACCACCGACGATGCCCGCACCGCGGAGAGTTCCCAGTTGGAAGGGAAGCGGAAGGTGTTGATCGGGCTGTTGTCGGTGTGGCCCTCGATGGTGATGGGAAAATCCGCCCCGGCCAGCACCTCCGCCACGGCCCGCAGCGCGGACACCGCGGTCGTGCCCAGCATCGCGTCGCCCGGCGCGAACAGCACGCTGGCGTTGATCTCCACGGTGATGCCGAAAGCGCCCTCGGAAACGCTCACCTGGCCACCGCGGGTCAGCGGCTCCAGCACGCGGCGGATCTCGTCCGCCATGTTGCGCATGCGCTGCGCCACCTGCTGTCGCTTGGCCTCGGCCGCCTCCTGCTCCGGCGTCCGCGCCGCCGCGGAAGGCGGCGCCGGCATCGCCGGCGCTACCGCGCTGATCTGCGGCAGCACGATCTGCTGGCCGCCTTCGTCCTGCACGTTGATGTTGCGGAAAGCCTGCACCAGCGAGTCCGACAGCACCCGGTACTTGCCCTCGTTGATAGAGGACAGCGAGTACATCACGACGAAGAAGGCGAACAGCAGCGTAATGAAATCGGCATAGGAAACGAGCCAGCGCTCGTGGTTCTCTGGTTCCTCTTCGTGGCGGCGTCTGCGTGGCATGGCTGGGCTCCGGTTAGGGGCATTCTACGGACAAACGCCGCATTCCTTTAGTCGCGCTGCTGCACCGCAGCGGCTGCGCAAAACAGCACAGCGTGGGGACAAATGCAATACCGCCGCCTCAAGGCGCGGCTGGCGCTGCCGTATATAGTGATAACGGAAAGCGTCCCTCGAGGCCGAAAATGGATTTCATCTTCAATAGCGTCCGCAACAAGCTCCTGCTCATCTGCGGCGGCGGCACCACGCTGGTCTTGCTGGCGGCCGGCATCGGTCTCTTTCTTCAGTACCAGTCGATCAGCCGGCTCACCTCGGGCGAAGTCGCCGAGTTGCAGAACCAGCGGGCCTCGGTGCTGGAGAGCAAGGCGGCCTACAACGGCCAGCTGCTGGAGTGGAAGAACACCCTGCTGCGCATCAGCGACGCCCAGGCGCAGGCCCAGCACTGGAATACCTTCGTCGCCCGCGAGAAGGAGGTGCGCGCGCAGGTTGACCGCCTCGCCAGCGTCGACAACGCCCAGATCCGCGAGATCGTCACCGAATTCGGTCGCGCCCACGCCGCGCTGACCCAGACCTACCAATCGGCGCTGAACGACTACAAGGTCGACTTCAACCTCTACGACCTCGAAGAGAACGTGCGCGGCGCGGATGCCAACGCCAGCGCCCTGCTCGATCAACTGGTCGGCGCCATGGTGGGCTACATCGACACCCGCGCCAAGGCGATAGACCGCAACTCGAACCAGATCGTCGCCATCAGCGTCGGCCTGATGGCTGCGGCCTGCGTGCTGGCCTTCGGCATCTTCCTGTGGCTGCTGCGCCAGCAGATCACCCAGCCGGCGGAGGAGCTGGAACGGGCGCTGCAATCCCTCGCCCGGGGCGACTTCAGCCAGCCAGTGCGCGCCCGCACCCGGGACGAAATCGGCCGCATCGCCACCAGCGCGGAAACCATACGCCGCGACCTCGGCGCGCTGATCCAGCGTGTCGCAGCCTCTGTTCAGCAGGTGGACAGCGACGCCGGCGGGCTGGCCAGCGAGAGCCGCAGCGTGGCGTCGTCCGCCGCTGGCACCTCCGAGGTGGCCGCCTCCACCGCGGCGACGGTCGAGCAGGTCACCCTGTCCATCCAGAGCATCAGCGACAACGCCGGCCGGGTCAGCGAACTGTCCCGCACCGGCGCCAGCGAAGCGCGGCTGGCGGAGGCCAAGCTGGCTTCGTTGGCCGGCTCCATCGATGAATCCACCTCGATGATGAACACCGTCACCGAGACCGCCCAGGATTTCATCCGCAACGCCCGCGAGATCGCGGCGATGACGCAGCAGGTGCGGGAGATCGCCGACCAGACCAATCTGCTGGCGCTGAATGCGGCCATCGAGGCGGCGCGCGCTGGCGAGCAAGGCCGCGGCTTCGCGGTAGTGGCGGACGAGGTGCGCAAGCTGGCGGAAAAATCCAGCCAGTCAGCCAGCCAGATCGACGCCATCACCTCCGGGCTGGGGGATCAGGCCGCCAGCCTGGAGAAGGCGCTGAACCGCGGTCTGCAGGCGCTGGAGTCCAGCCGGGAAAGCATGGGCGAGGCGGCCACCGCGCTGAGCACCGCCAGCCGTTCCTCCGAGCGGGCATCGGAGGAGGTCGAGCAGATCAACCAGTCGGTGAAGGAGCAGAGCGAGGCGAGCAACCAGATCGCCCGGCATGTGGAAACCATCGCCGAGATGGTGGAACAGAGCCATGCCGCGGTCGGCCGCATGGCCAGCACCGCCGACGGCCTGCATCACGTTGCCGACGAGCTGAAAGCCTCCATCGACAGCTTCCGGCTCTGACCGGCAGCGCCTCGCCGGCGCGGCAGCAATGCCGCGCTCAGACGATGTAGCCCTGCATGCGGCTTTCGATGATGCGCGGGTTGTCGCCATTGGCGATGCCCACCAGGCCATCCACGAACATTTCGCGCTGGGCCACCAGCACGCCGATGTGGGCCATCAGCTTCTTCGCGATGGGAATGAAAATGAGGTTGGCCGAGCCGACGCCGTAGATGGTGGCGACGAAGGCAACCGCGATGCCGGCGCCGAGTTTGGACGGGTCGCTGAGGTTCTCCATCACATGGATCAGGCCCATCACCGCGCCCAGAATACCGATGGTGGGCGCATAGCCACCCGCCCCTTCCCAGATCCGCGCGCACTGCTTCAGCTGGCCTTCCCAGGCGCCGATTTCCACCTCCAGCACCTCGCGCAGGCGGCCCGGCTCGACACCGTCCACCAGCATCTGCAGGCCCTTGCGCATGAAGGGATCGGGCAGGCGATCGACATGGTTTTCCAGCGCCAGCAGGCCTTCCTTGCGGGCGATCTGGCTCCAGCTGGTGACTTGCTGGATGACCTGCGTCGGGCTGCTGGAAGGCGGCACGAACACCCACTTTCCCATCTTCATGCCCTGAATGAAGATCTTCAGCGGGCTCTGCAGCATCACCGCGCCCAGCGTGCCGCCGATGACGATGAGAAAGGCGGTGGGCTGGATCAGCGAGGCGATGTGCCCCCCTTCCAGTGCCTGGCCGAGCACGATGGCGGCGAGCCCGAGTGTCAGGCCGACGAGACTGATACTGTCCATGCTTAATGGCTTCCGGTTGGCAAGCTCGGGAAAGACTGGCGGGCCGCCTGGCGCGGCAGCCGCCACGCGACAGGTTCAGGCCGCAGCACGCACGAACCGGCAAGCACGCGTCAGGCCTCTGCCGCCGGCTTTTTCGGCGGCCGGCCACGGCGGGCGCCGCTGGCGGCAGCCACGCTGCGCCCGCCCAGCATGTGCGAACGCAAGCGGGCAACCGCCTGGCTGTGCAGCTGGCATACGCGGGACTCGGTCACGCCGAGCACTTCGCCGATTTCCCTGAGATTGAGTTCTTCTTCGTAGTACAAGCCCATCACCAGCTTTTCCCGCTCAGGCAGCGCTTCAATGGCGCGCACCAGGTGCGAGCGCATGTCGGCGTCTTCAAGCAGGTCCAGCGGGTTGCTCTCATGCTCACCCAGGTGGCGTTCGAAATAGTCCTCGCCCTCGCCATCGGTGAAATCCTCGAAATAGACCAGTTGATGGCCGCGGGCGTCCTGCAGCATGCGCTGGTATTCCGCCAGCGGCACACCCAGGGACTCGGCCAGTTCGGTCTCGCTGGGCGCGCGGCCAAACTGCTGTTCCAGCAGGTGAATGGCGCCTTCGATGCGGCGCATGTCGCGGCGCAGGCTGCGCGGCAGCCAGTCGTTCTCGCGCAGGCCGTCCAGCATGGCGCCGCGGATACGCTGAACCGCATAGGTCTCGAACTGCGCGCCCAGGCCTTCCTCGTAGCGGTTGATGGCATCCAGCAGACCCATCATGCCGTTCTGGATCAGATCCTCCGGTTCGACACTGGCCGGCAGCTTGACCATCAGTTGATAGGCAATCCGCTTCACCAGCGGCGCGTAGGCCGTCACCAGGTGATCCTTGTCGAGATTGCCCTCAGCGTCGTACATCCATTTCGCCTGTATCTTCTTGCGGCGGGAACGCTCCGTCGAGGCACCGCCCGAGTCCGCGGGCGGCCATTTTCCCGCACCGGCGGCACCATTACCAGCGGGATAGGTAAAGGGCATCACATGCTCACCGTTCGCGCGGCGGTGTTATGACACGGCCGCTCCCATCCAGCTTCGCCAGTTGACGCAGAAAAGCGGCTTCCGGTTCGCGACTGGCGCCGGCGAGGGGCGCGCGTGCGAGGCCGTTGGCGAGATCATCACGCTCCACTTCGCCCAGCCAGGTCAGCGGCACACCAACGTGGCGGCGCACCAGGGCTTCCAGGCTGGCGAAGAAGGCGGCCGCCTCTTCCCGGTTGCGGGCACGGGAAACCGCCACATGCAGCGAACCGGCGCCGGCGGCAGCCAGCTGCTTGATCACCTGGTAAGCCTCGGTGGCACCCGGCGCGCTGGCTTCGGCCACCAGCAGGCGGCGCGGCGCGGCGTGAACGAAAGGGGAAGGGTCGGCGGCGGAGTCCGGCGCGGCATGCACCAGCACGAAACCGGCATGCCGGTGCAGCACCTTCAGCGCCTCCACCAGGCAGGCGCGGCGGGCATTGTCCAGTAGCGGCAGCGCCAGCGCGGCGGCGGCGGCCGGCACCCGCCCCATCAACCCGGGAATGGGCTGCAGCAATTCCGCCAGTGTCAGCCGGCCATCCAGCATCTGCAGCAGGTCCGGCCCCGGCGCGAGGCCGAGCACGCCACCCAAGGCGTCGTCACCGCCAGCTTCGTCCAGGATCAATACCCGTTCGGCCTGGCCGGCGATGCGATGGGCTGCGCGCACCGCGTGATGAATCCGGTAGCGGCCGGTGGCGTAAAGCGCCACCACCACCGGCGGCGCCCGGCGAAACAGCCGGCGCAGACCGGCGGCCTGATCTTCGCGTCCGTCCAGCATGTCAGGCTCCTGCGCCGCCCGCCGCCAGCATCAGGCCGGCTTCGTCGCCCTGCAGGCGCCACGGCGATTCGGCCGCCGGCTCACGCATGGCACGGTGCAGCAGGTAGGCGCGGTTGGGCAGGTGCAGGTCTTCCGGCACCCGCTGGCCATTGGCCACGTAAAAGACGTCCAGCTTGCGGCGCACCGCCACGTCCACCGCCGGTGCGAGCGAAGCCGCTTCGTCGACTTTGGTGAAGATGCAGCCTTGCAGTTCCGGGCCGGCGTAGGCGCGCACCACGTCATCCAGGGTGTCGCCGCGGCAGGTGGCGTTCAACAGCAGCAGGCGGCGCACGTCGCCAGCGCCGGTGAGCATGGCGGCCTGTTCGGCCACCGCCTTGTCGCGCTGGCTCATGCCCATGGTGTCGATCAGCACCATGTGCTTGCCACGCAGTTCGGCCAGAGTCTGGCGCAGATCGGCGGCATCGCGCACCGAGAACACCGGCACGCCGAGGATGCGGCCATAGATGCGCAGTTGCTCCTGGGCGCCGATACGGTAGCCATCGGTGGTGATCAGGGCCAGCCGGCTGGCGCCGTGGCGCACCACGCAACGGGCAGCCAGCTTGGCGGTGGTGGTGGTCTTGCCGACGCCGGTGGGACCGACCAGGGCGTAGACGCCGCCACGGTCGATGATGTCGTCGTCGGAGGAGCGTGCGCGCAGCAGGCGGTCCAACATGCCGCGCACGGTGGCGCGAGCCTGTTCCGGCGTGGCGTCTTCGGCAATCGCCTCACACAGCTTGCGGGCGGTGGGGCCGGAGAAGCCGGCTTCCAGCAGTTCGCCGACGACCGCGGCGCGCGCCGGCGCATGGCGGTGGGTTTCGCCCCAGGCAAAGCCAGCGAGCTGGCGTTCGATCATGCCGCGGATGCCGGACATCTCTTCCATCAGGCGGGCATTGGTTTCCTGCAGCGCCTGCACGCGGGCGTCTTCCACTTCGCGGGCGAGCGACACAGCCGGCGCGGCGACGGCGGGCTGGGGAGCAGGTTCGGCCAGCGGGCGCGCCATCGGCTGGCGCTGGGTATAAGGCTCCGGCATGTCCAGCTGCGGCGCGGGGCGTTGAGCGGCGGCGGGCGCTGCCGGGCGGCGGCTGACGATATGGTCGGTCGGTTCGGCGCGCGGCGGGCTGAACGGGCGGATCACCTGCGGCCGGGCCGTAGGCTCGGCGGCGGCGCGGCGCGGCACTTCGGCAGTGGCGTTGCGCGGAATCGCACCGGCGGCGAGGCCGGACAGGCTCACATGGAAATCGTCGTCGTCGAAAGGAAACGGGGCAGGCGCGGCGGGAGCGCGCGGAGCCGGCGCCGGAGCTGCGGCTACCGCCGGTTTGGCGGGCGACTGCATCGCGCCGACGGCATCGGCGGGAAGCGCCAGAATTTCGACCCCGCCTTCCACCGCCCTGTTGGACAGCACGATGGCGTCGGCACCGAGTTCTTCCTTGAGGGCACGCAGGGCCTCGCGGGCGGTTTGGGCAAAGTAGCGCTTCACGTTCATGATGGTTCTCCGGACAACCCCGCTTTTGGCGCAGGTTCAACCGGATTATCTGCGCCGGGCACCTCGGCCGATGGGTGGAATAAAGCCCGCTTTTCCCGCTTATTCGTCGCCGCCCCTTGCACCGTCATGGTTGCCGCTCCGGCCTTTCTCCAAGCGGCCGGACGCGGCCCCGGGCGGGGCTGCACCGGGGCCGCGGATCTATCCGGAAAGGAATATCAGGCGGCGCCGCCGACCACCGAGGTGACGCGGATGATGCGGGACTCCGGCACCTCCGCGTTGGAGATGACCTTGAGCGAGGGCACCGAGCGGCGCAGGAAGCGCGACAGCAGGGTGCGCAGCTGCGCCGGCACCAGCAGCACCGGCGGCAGGCCGATGTCTTCCTGACGCTGGGCGATCTGCGCGGTCTGCCGCAGCAGGGTGTCGGCCAGGCCCGGTTCGATGGCGCCGCCTTCGCTGCCAGCGGACATGGCCTGCATCAGGATGCGCTCCAGGCCCGGCTCCAGCGCCATGACCTGCACTTCGGCATTGCCCGGGAACAGGCTCTGGATGATGGCGCGGCCCAAGGCTTCGCGCACCCGCGCGGTGAGCTCGATCGGGTCCTGGATGCGCGGCGCATGCTCCGCCAGCACCTCGATGATGGTGCGCATGTCGCGGATGTTGACGCCCTCTTCCAGCAGGTTCTGCAGCACCCGCTGCACGGTGGAAACCGGCAGCTGCTTGGGCACCAGATCCTCGATGAGCTTGGGCGATTCCTTGCCGATGTGGTCCATCAGCGACTGGGTTTCCTGGCGGCCCAGCAGCTCGGCGGCGTGGTTGAGGATGAGGTGGTTGAGGTGGGTGGCAACCACGGTGCTGGCATCCACCACGGTGTAGCCCAGCGCGTGCGCCTGCTCGCGGGTGGCACCGTCGATCCAGAACGCCGGCAGGCCGAAGGCCGGATCCTTGGTCTCGCGGCCGTTCAGCGGGCCGGACACCCGGCCGGGGTTGATGGCGAGGAACTGGCCCGGATAAGCCTCGCCGCCGCCGATCTCCACCCCCTTCAGCGCGATGCGGTAAGCGTTGGGCTTCAGTTCCAGGTTGTCGCGGATATGTACCGGCGCGGCGAGGAAGCCGACCTCCTGCGCGAACTTCTTGCGCAGGCCGCGGATGCGCTTCAGCAGTTCGCCGTCCTGGCCTTTGTCCACCATCGGGATCAGGCGGTAACCCACCTCCAGGCCGAGTACGTCCACCGGTGCCACGTCGTTCCAACTGGCTTCCTGCGCTTCGGCCTGCGGCTGGGCTGCCGCCGCGGCGGCGGCCGCAGCCGCCTTGGCCGCGGCCGGCTGCTTGGCCTCCGGCGTATCCGCCGCCTTCTTCTGGTGGCCACGCCAGGCCAGGTAGCCGAAAGCGGAGGACATCAGGATGAAGACGAAGTTGGGCATGCCCGGGATCAGGCCCAGCACGCCGATGATGCCGGCGGTAAGCGCCATCACCTGCGGGTTGGCGAACACCTGCGAGATGACCTGGGCGCCGATGTCACCCTCGTCGTCACCGACGCGGGACACCACCAGACCGGCGGCCACCGAGATGATCAGCGAAGGAATCTGCGCCACCAGGCCGTCGCCGATGGTCAGCAGCGTGTAGGTGTGGGCGGCATCGCCCACTTCCATGTCGTGCTGGATGACGCCGACGAAGAGGCCGCCGACGATGTTGATGACCAGGATGAGGATGCCCGCCACCGCATCGCCGCGGACGAACTTGGAGGCACCGTCCATGGCGCCGTAGAAGTCCGCTTCGTTTGCGATCTCCTTGCGCCTGGCCTTGGCGGTCTTCTCGTCGATGAGGCCGGCGTTGAGGTCGGCGTCGATCGCCATCTGCTTGCCGGGCATCGCGTCCAGGGTGAAGCGGGCGCTCACTTCCGCGATCCGGCCCGCGCCCTTGGTGATGACGACGAAGTTGATCAGGGTGAGGATGATGAACACCACGATACCGACCGCGGTGTTGCCGCCCAGCAGGAAGTGGCCGAAGGCCTCGATTACCTTGCCGGCGGCGTCGGTGCCGGAGTGGCCTTCCAGCAGCACCACCCGGGTGGAAGCCACATTCAGCGACAACCGCAGCAGCGTGGTCACCAGCAGCACGGTGGGGAACACCGAGAAGTCCAGCGGCTTCTTGGAGTACATCGCCACCAGCATCACCATCACCGATACCGCGATGTTGAAGGTGAAGAACACATCCAGCAGGAACACCGGCAGCGGCAGCACCATCATCGACAGGATCATGATGATGAGCAGCGGCGCCGCCAGCGGCCGCAGGTTCTCCGGCGTGATCAGCCGGCGCAGGTTTAGGGCGTTGATGGCCATGGTTCAGGCGGTCTCGGCGTTCATTCTTCGGGCACTCCCGGGTCCATGCCTTCCGGCACCGGCAGTTCGGACGGCCGGGTGGGCTTCACCCCACCATGGCTCATCCACTGGTTCAACTGATAGACGTAGGCCATGACTTCGGCCACCGCGCTGTAGAGCTGGGTGGGAATCGCATCCTCCAGCTCGCAATGGGTGTAGAGCGCACGGGCCAGCGGCGGCGCTTCCAGCAAGGGCACCTCGTGCTCCTGGGCAATCTCGCGGATCTTCAGCGCCAGTTCGCCGCGGCCCTTGGCGACCACCACCGGCGCGCCCATCTTCTCGGCGTCGTACTTCAGCGCCACCGAGAAGTGCGTCGGGTTGGTGACCACCACGTCCGCCTTCGGCACCGCGGCCATCATGCGGTTGCGCGCCATCTGCCGCTGCATGCTGCGGATGCGGCCCTTGAGCTGGGGGTCGCCCTCCTGCTCCTTGTACTCCTGCTTGACCTCTTCCTTGGTCATGCGCAGGCGGCGGTGGTACTGCCACAGCTGGAAAGGCACGTCGAGCAGCGCCAGGAGACCAAGGCTGGCGGCGATCAGCACCGCGGTGAAGAGCACCGTGCTGGCGAAGTCCGGCATGCCGACTTCCAGCGGCTCCACCATCAAGTCGAACAGGTGATCCTTCTGCGACCACAGCACCATGGTGCCCACGCCGCCCACCAGCGCAGCCTTCAGAATGGCCTTCAGCATTTCCGCCAGGCCATGCACCGAGAACATGCGTTTAAGGCCTTCCAGCGGGTTCAAGCGGCTGCCCTTGAAGCCCAGGGCCTTGGAGGAAAATATCAGGCCGCCCAGGGCAAGCGGCGCCCCCACGGCGGCAATCATCAAGGCGAGGAAGAGCGGCATCAGGGTAAGCAAGGCGCCACTCAGGATGCTTTGCAGCGCGGAAAGCATCAGGGTGGGATCGAAGGCCATCTCGCGCTCGAAGCTGAAGGCGCGCCGGACCATCGCGAACATCCGCTCCGCCATCCAGCCGCCCATGGCCCACAGCGCGACCACGCCGGTCATGGTGACGAGAAAGGTGGACAGTTCCCGCGACTGCGGAACCTGTCCTTCCTCGCGGGCTTGTTGCAGCCTTCGCGGTGATGCGCTTTCTGTCTTTTCGAGATCGCTGTCTTCGGCCACGGCCGGCTCCGGGTACCCAAGTCCCTACGCCGAACAACCCGGACGCAGGACGAGATGCGGCAATTATCGCCGCCGCCCGGCAAGTCCTGCCGCCGAAAAGACCGGGGAAAGCCGCCCTATTCCGGCTTTGTTTCCCCGCTGCCGCCGCACGCCAGATGGCACTGCGGGCGGCCTGCCGCGACGCTCAACGCGCCTCGGGGAGCTTGTCGATACCGCGGATAGGGTCGCCGCGCTTCAGGCCGCGCTCCTTGAACCAGCCGAGGTTCATCTCCAGCGCGTAGCGCGCCGGCGCCGCCGCGCAGTGGTTGTCCTCGGTCTGCGGCTGCATGTCCTCGACGTTGATGATGCGGCCCTGGGCATCGAGGAAGGCAACCGACAAGGGCAGGAAGGTGTTCTTCATCCACATGCAGTGGCCGGCGTCCATCGGGAACACGAACACCATGCCGTGCTGCGCCGGCATGGTGCGCCGGTTCATCAGGCCGAGCTGCCGCGTCTGCATGGTGTAGGCCACCTCGGCCTCGATGCGGAACATGCCCGCGCCCAGTTCGACCACCGGCATCTGCGCCTCGGCCCGCGCCGGAGCGGCCGCCGACAGCACCGCGACGCCAACCACCAGGGACATGCAAGCGCCCCACCCTGCCCGCTTCATCATGTTTCGGCCCGACCTTGGAAAGAGGCGGATTCTACCGCCTGCGCGAAAAAACCCGCGGCGGCCGAGGCGAACTGGCGGCCACCGCCACCTCCCGCCACTCGCCCGGCGCCAGACCATCCAGCGACCACTCGCCGATGCGCGCGCGCACCAGCCGCAGCGTGGGGAAGCCGACTTTGGCCGTCATCCGCCGCACCTGCCGGTTCTTGCCCTCGCACAGCACGATCTCCAGCCAGCTCGTCGGCACCGTCTTGCGAAAGCGCACCGGCGGCACCCGCGGCCACAACCAGTCCGGCTCGGCCACCCGCCGCGCCTCGCACGGCCGGGTGACGAAATCACCCAGATCGACTCCAGCCCGCAGCTGGCCAAGCGCGGTTTCGTCCGGCTCACCTTCCACCTGCACCAGATAGGTCTTGGGCTGCTTGTGGCGGGGGTCGGCAATGCGGTGCTGCAACGCGCCGTCATCGGTCAGCAGCAGCAGTCCCTCGCTGTCGCTATCCAGGCGCCCGGCCGCATAGACGTCCGGCACCGGCACGTAGTCCTTCAAGGTCGCCTTGCCCGGCTCGGCGGTGAACTGGCAGAGCACGCCGAAGGGCTTGTTGAGCAGGATCAGCCGGGACAAGGGAGTGACTCGGATCGCGATGAAGCAGCAATGCCTGCATTCATCTTCGGTTTGAGCGCGACGATCCGCGCTGAGACAAGCCGGCAGGAGAAGCCAAACCACAATATTGGCGGGGGCTGTGAGATTCGAACTCACGGAGGCCGTAAGGCCTCGGCAGTTTTCAAGACTGCTGGTTTAAACCACTCACCCAAACCCCCTGAAATCGGTCAGGGCACCGAAGTCAATTCACGCTAGCGGCGGAGACTTCAGAAAACACCCACCCAGAATCAGCACTTCGAGCAGCCATACGCTCTTCCAAGACCGGTGCATTCAACCGCTCTGCCACGCTTCCGGGAAGGCGCGGAGTATAGCACTGCGTCTGCCGCCTTTCCTCGCCCTGCCGCGCTCAGGGAAGCTCGAACAGCGCCACCGACTCGACGTGCGCCGTCTGCGGGAACATGTTGGCGATGCCGGCCGAGCGCAGCACATAGCCCTTCTCCCGCACCAGGATGGCGGCATCGCGGGCGAGCGTCGCCGGATTACAGGAAACGTAGACGATGCGCCGCGGCAGTTGCTGCTCGCCCAACGCCTTCACCACCGCCACCGCGCCCTCGCGCGGCGGGTCGATCAGCATCTTGTCCAGCTTGCCCAGCGCGGCAAGGCTGTCCTCGGTCGCCTCGAACAGGTTGGCGGCGTGGAACTCGCTGCGGTCTTCCAGACCATTGCGGCACGCATTGGCGCCAGCCCGCTCGACCAGCGCGTCGCTGCCTTCGACGCCGATCACATAGGCGCCGCTGCGCGCGATCGGCAGGCTGAAGTTGCCCAGGCCACAGAACAGATCGGCGATGCGCTCACCGGCTTGCGGCGCCAACAGTTGCAGGGCGCGACGGATCAGCAGGCGGTTGGTCTGGACATTCACCTGGGTGAAATCGGTGGGGCGGAAATCCAGTGCCACGCCGAATTCGGGCAGCGAATAGCTGAGACCGGGAGCCCCTGTCGGATACAGCAGTGCGGCCGTTTCCGGCCCACCAGGCTGCTCCCACACCTGCACGCCGTGTTCGTCCGCGAATGCGGCCAGTTGGCGATGATCTGCTTCGGTGAAACGCAGCAGATTGCGGAAGACCAGCACGGTCGCACCGTCGCCCACCGCAATCTCGATCTGCGGCAGGCGATCCGGAATCGACAGCCGTTCTACCAGCGCATGCAGCGCCGGCAGCATCGCCGATAGATGCGGCGGCATCACCTTGCAGGACTGCAGGTCTGCGATATAGCTGGAGCGCCGCTCATGGAAACCGATCAGCACGCCGCCCTTGCTCGGCACCCGACGCACACCGAGCCGCGCCCGCTGACGGTAGGCCCAGGGCATGCCGTGGATAGGCGGCAGCACGGTCTCCGGCTTCACCCGGCCGACGTGCCAAAAGGCATTCTCCAGCACCCGCTGCTTGGCCGCGGTCTGCGCCAGCGGGTCCAGGTGCTGCATCGCGCAGCCACCGCAGACGCCGAAGTGCGGACAGGGCGGCGTCACCCGCTGTGCGCTCGCCTTGAGGATGCGGACCGCCTCCGCCTGCGCGTAATTCGGCCGGCTCTTGAGTACCGCGTATTCGACCTCTTCGCCCGGCAAGGCACCCTCGATGAACAACACTTTGCCATCCGCATGGGCGACGCCGCGACCCTCGTGATCCAGTGATTCGATGAGGGCGGTCGGCATGGGCAATCCTTGGGGAAAAGGCGCGATTTTAGCGTTAAACCCTGCTGCTGGCCGGGCCGCCGCAAGCGCCCGCCCCTATAATCCGCAGCCATGATCACGACCCTGCTCGGGGGCCTCTCGCCCCGCCAGTTCCTCGAGGAATACTGGCAAAAGAAACCTCTCCTCGTCCGCCAGGCCGTTCCCGGTTTCACCGGCCTGCTGGAGCACGAAGCCCTCTTCGACCTCGCCTGCGATCCGGACGTCGAATCCCGCTACATCCGCCACGACAATGTCGAATGGACGGTGGAGCATGGCCCGCAGCGCCGCAGCCGCCTGCGCGGCAAGCGCACGCCGTGGACGGTGCTCGTCCAGGGCCTGAACCTGTGGCTGCCGGCCGGCGATGAGCTCCTGCACCGCTTCGATTTCATCCCCCAGGCCCGCCTGGACGACCTGATGGTTAGCTACGCGGTGGATGGCGGCGGCGTCGGCCCCCACTTCGACAACTACGATGTCTTCCTGCTGCAGGGCTGTGGCCAGCGCCGCTGGCAGATCGCCGACCAGGAGGATCGCAGCCTGGTGGAAGGCGCACCACTGCGCATCCTGAAGAACTTCCAGCCCACGCACGACTGGGTGCTGGAACCGGGCGACATGCTCTACCTGCCGCCGCATTGGGCACACAACGGCATCGCCATCGGCGAATGCACCACCTACTCCATCGGCTTTCGCTCGCCCACCGCCTCCGAACTGGGCGCGGAATTCCTCGGCTGGATGCAGGACAGGCTGACGCTGGAAGGCATCTACGAAGACCCCGATCTGCGGCTGCACGAGAACTCGGCGGAAATCTCGCCCACCATGGTGGATCGCATCGCCGCCATGCTGGAGCGCATCCGCTGGAACCGGCAGGACGTGGCCGATTTCGTCAGCCAATACCTCACCGAGCCCAAGCCGCAGATCTTCTTTGATCCGCCGGAATCTCCCCTGAGCCGGAAACGCTTCGACCAGGCGGTACAACGCAAGGGCTACCGGCTCAACGCCCGTACCTTGCTGCTGTGGTCGGAAACCGGCTTCTATCTGAATGGAGAAAAGCTGTGCGAACCTGGCGAGGAAATCGCTGAGCTGAAAGCGCTGGCCCACCATCGTCAGCTGGAAGCCGGCAGCTACACTGCCGCGCTGCAGGAACGCCTTTACGACTGGTATTGCGACGGCTTCGGCGCACCCCGCGACTGAGCCCGGCACGGAGGACAAGATGGCGAACCCAGAAAATTCATTCAGCTTCGACAGCTGGACGGACTATCGCGCCGCCGTCCTCCAGTTCCTCAGCGCCACGGAAAGCGGCCTCTGCATCTACGACCCGGATCTCGCAACGGCAGGCCTGCACAGCCCAGCCAGCGTCCAGGCCCTGCAGGACATCGCCCTGCGATCCAGCCGGAATGACGCCATCCGCATCCTGCTGAAGGACGCCGGGCCGCTGGAACGCGAACAACCTCGCCTGCTGAACCTGATCGCCACCTATGGCCACAGGATCATCGTCAGATTGGCTCCGGCAGACTCGCTACCAGAAGAGACCTTCATGATCGCCGACGGCAAACGGCTGCTTCAGCGCTTCCATGAAGACAGGGCACGCGGACGGTGCGCGCTGGGCGAGGACGATGCACCGGCGCGGCACATCGCACAATTTGAAACAATTTGGATGCATTCCCAACCTGGACCAACCGGCACCCCGCTTGGGCTTTGAGAAGCCCCGCCGTTATCATTGCAATGCACCAATTCGGTGGCTGGGCCAAACCCGCCATGCTACGATCCGCACTCGTCCGGTGCTAAAGGTTTTTAGCCGTTTATTGGACGTCTGCTGTCTTCACCCCCCCATCGACAAGGAAAAAAGAACATGAAGCAATCTCTTCTCATCGCCGCCCTGGTCGCCCTCGCCGTTTCCGCTTGCGGCAAGAAGGAAGAGCCGGCTCCCGCTCCCGCCCCGGCCCCGGCTGAACAAGCCGCGCCCGCTCCGGCTACCGAAGCGCCCGCTGACGCCGCCCAAGGTGCTGCCGATGCCGCCGCCGCTGCTGCTGACGCCGCCAAGGAAGGCGCTGCCGAAGCCGCTGGCGCTGCTCAGTCCGCTGAAGCCGCCAAGGATGCCGCCCAGGAAAACGCTGAAGCTGCGAAGGACGCCGCCAAGTAATTTACTGGCGCAGCTGAAGCAAAAAAAGCCGGCTATGCCGGCTTTTTTCATTTCCGGAGCCCTCAGGCTCCAGGGTGTTCGGCGGGCCTCAGACCCGCCGGGAAATGTTTCAGCGCAATTCCTGGTGCAGCAGCCCCAGGATGCGTTTGGCGGTATCAGAAGTGTCCTGACCGCCTTCACGCGTGAGCACGGTGACTTCGGATACGTCGCCCCGCTCCTGGATACGCAACCGGTACTCGCTACCGCTCTTGGCCGGCGTGTCCTTGCTGCGCCAGAACGCGAGCTTGGAGAAGAAGCCGGAGTCTTCCTTGCTGCGGTTATCCACTTCCGGATCGACGTAGCGCACGAAATACAGCCCTTGTGCGCGATCCCTGTCCTCGACGGTGAAGCCGATGCGGTCCAGCGCCAGACCAACACGGCGCCAGGCGCGGTCGAACGGCTCTTCGAGATTCAGCCTGACCTGGCCGGCGGTGCCGGCAAGGATCTTCGCCCGGTCCGCAGCCGGCGCAGACGCCAGCGCAGCCTGGGCGCGCGCTTCATCAGCTCCCAGCCGGACCATCAGGCGACGCAGCATCTCGGCTTCCAGCTCCGGATCGGCCGGGCGCGGTTGCCAGATGGTCTGGTCACGCGCTTCGGTCGGGTAGATCTCCATCATGCCGCGGTGGCTGACGTAGATCTCCACCGTGCCGTTGTCCTTGCCCGCTTCGATGCGGGTGCGAAACTTGTCGCGCTCGGGCGTGGAGAACAGACCATCGATGACGCGGCCCAGCGTGGAGCGGACGAAGTCCTGCGGGATCTTGGCCCGGTCTTCAGCCCAGTCGGTTTCCATGACTCCGATTTCGGGGCTGTCCACATTCAGGATGAAGCCCAGTTCCAGCCAGAAATCCTTGATCTGCGGCCACAGCGTGTCCGGCGTGCCCTGCACCACCAGCCAGCGCTGGGTACCAGCGCGCTCGATGTGCATGTTGCCGGCAGCGGCGCCCGGAAGCACATCGCTGTTCGACTGCACCACCGGCTGCGCAGCACGATCGGCGCTGTAGGCGGAATAGGTGGCCACGCCCTTGGGCGCGACATCCGGCACCGCGTAGCGGTCATCGCGGGTAGGCGAAGTCAGGTCCGGCGGGACCTCCAGTTGCGGCACCTGCCGGGTGCTCGCGCTTTTGTAGTCGATACGCTTGGATTCAAGCAGCGAACCCGAGCAGCCCGCCAGCGCCAACGACAACGCGAGCAGGGAGACGGAAGTGCGCATGGAGCGATTCATGGGGTTCCTGAGGTGGATTGGTCGGGTCAGAGCGAAATGCCGGCCTGCTTCATGGCCTGGCGTACGCGGTCGTGCAGGGAATCGGCGAGCGGCGTGAGCGGCAGGCGGATGCCATCTTCCATCTTGCCCATGCGCGCCACCGCCCACTTGACCGGGATCGGGTTGGCCTCACAGAACAGATGGCGATGCAGCCCCACCAAGCCGGCATTGATCTCGCGGGTCCGCTTGCCATCACCGGCAAGCGCAGCCACACAGAGTTCATGCATCGCGCGCGGCGCCACGTTGGCGGTGACCGAGATCACGCCATGGCCACCGAGCAGGATGAAGGCGGCAGCGGTCATGTCGTCACCGGTGTAGAGCGCGAACCCCTCGGGTGCGCGGGCCACCAGATCGCAGGCACGGTCGATGCTGCCGGTGGCGTCCTTGATACCGATGATGTTGGGGATTTCCGCCAGCTTGAGCGCGGTGTCGTTCGACAGGTCGGCAACGGTGCGGCCGGGCACGTTGTACAGCACCATCGGCAGATCCACCGCTTCGGCGATGGTGCGGAAGTGCTGGTAGAGCCCTTCCTGGCTAGGCCGATTGTAGTAAGGCACCACGGAAAGGTGGGCGCTGGCACCAGCCTGCTTGGCGTAGCGGGTGAGCTCGACTGCCTCCGCGGTGGAATTCGCACCGGTGCCGGCAATGACCGGCACGCGACCGGCGGCATGCTCGACGGCAACCCGGATCAACTCGCAGTGCTCGTCCACCGAAACCGTCGGCGATTCGCCGGTGGTACCGACGATGACGATGCCGTCGGTGCCTTCGGAAATGTGCCAGTCAATCAGGCTGCGCAGGCGAGGGAAGTCAAGGCTGCCGTCCGCGTGCATGGGCGTGACAATGGCGACGATCGATCCGGTAATCATGTCAGGGCGAAAGCGATAAAACCCTGATTCTAACCGATCGCCGAAACTCGGGCAGTGCCATGCACGCGGCGGAAGTGTTGCCTATTCCATACATTTGCGAGGAAAGCCGCAGTCCCCGCAAAACAAGGGATTGCGGCTCAAAGATCGGCCAGTGCCTTGACGTGGGCGACGACCGAGCGCGCCAGGGACGACAGGGCGTAGCCTCCCTCGAGGATGGAGACGATGCGCTTGTGGCCGCAGTCCTCCGCCACCCCCTTGATCTGCTGGGTCGCCCACACATAGTCGGACTCGACCAGGCCAAGCGAGCCCATGTCGTCCTCGTAGTGCGCATCGAAACCAGCAGAGACGAAGATGGCCTGCGGATTGTGGTTGCGCAGCGCCGGCACCCAGACCTCGCTGACGATCTGGCGGAAAGCATCGCCCCGCGTGCCCGCCGGCACCGGAATGTTGCACATGTGGGCAGGCGGATTGTCCGTACCGCTATAGGGGTAAAAGGGATGCTGGAAGATGCTCGCCATCATCACCCGCGGGTCATCGCGGAAGATGTCCTCGGTGCCATTGCCGTGGTGAACATCGAAATCGACGATGGCCACGCGTTGCAAACCATGCACCTCGGTCGCATGCCGAACCGCGACGGCGATGTTGTTCAGGAAACAGAAGCCCATTGCCTTGCCACGCTCGGCATGGTGCCCCGGCGGGCGGACAGCGCAGAAGGCGTTCTCGATCTCGCCACTCATCACCAGGTCAGTCGCCAGCACACCGGCACCGGCCGAACGCAAAGCCGCCTTCATGGTGTTCGGGCTCATCGCGGTATCCGGATCAAGGTGGCGGATGCCATGTTCCGGGACATTGGCGAGCAGCTCTTCCAGATAACCGGCCGAGTGGGCACGGCCAACCTGCTCTGCGGTTGCCTCTGGCGCGTCGTAAAAGGACAGGTAGAGATCCAGGCCCGCCGCGATCAGACGGTCGTTGATCGCGGATAGCCTGTCGGGGCACTCCGGATGGAAAGTCCCCATGTCATGCAACCAGCAGTCGCGGTGCGTGATGAACGCGGTCGTCATATCCCCCCTCTTTCCCAAGGCGGCGAACTAATTCGCCGTGCCCGATTCCAACCGGGCGCCTGTATGGCCCGTCGCCTCCTTTTTTGCCAATGCTCAAGCGCCATGCATTGGCCTATCGGGCGCGGACTCGCGATGTTTGTCGTCTATTATCCCCGCTTCCCCACCAATTTCACAGTACGACCCCATGCCCCATCGCCATGCCGAACGGCTGCTGGAAGCTGCCTCCCAGATCATTCTCGGCAAGGACAGGGAGCTACGGCTTGCCCTCGCCTGCCTGGTCGCGCGGGGCCACCTGCTGATCGAGGACGTACCCGGCGTCGGCAAGACTACGCTCGCCCATCTCTTTGCCCGGCTCATCGGGTTGCAGTTCCAGCGCATCCAGTTCACCAGCGACCTGTTGCCGGCGGACATCCTCGGCGTAGCCATTTTCGACCGTGAGAATGCAGCCTTCCGCTTCAAGCCCGGTCCGGTGTTTTCGCAGTTGATCCTAGCGGACGAGATCAACCGGGCGACACCCAAGACCCAGAGCGCGCTGCTGGAGGCCATGGAAGAGCGCCAGGTGACGACCGAAGGCAAGACGCTGCCGCTACCCGAGCCCTTCTTCGTCATCGCTACGCAGAATCCGGCGAACCAGATCGGCACCTTCCCCCTGCCGGAAAGCCAACTGGACCGCTTCCTGCTGCGCATCCAGCTCGGCTACCCCGCCCGCAACGCCGAGCGTGCGCTGCTGCGCGGCGAAGACCGCCGCAGCCTGCTGGAACGCCAGCAAGCCGTCATTTCCCCGGACGACCTCCTCGCCATGCAGGACGCCGCCCGCCGGCTGACCGTCGCCGAACCGCTGATCGACTATGTGCAGGCACTGCTGAGCGCCACCCGGCTGAGCACGGAATTCACTGCAGGCCTGAGCCCCCGGGCCGGCCTGGGCCTGCTCTCCGCCGCCCGCGCCTGGGCCCTGCTGGATGGCCGTGATCACGTGCTGCCGGAAGACATCCAGGCCATCTTTCCGCATGTGGCCGGGCACAGGCTGCACCTTGCCGGCGACGACAGGCCCGCACCGCCCGCCGCACTGGTCCGGGTACTGCAATCCGTCGCCCTAGGCGCATGAATTTCTCCGCACTACGGCGCAGCCTGGATCGCTGGCTTTTCCGCGTCGGCCCACCCGAGCCGACGCCCATACGCCTCAAGCAACGGCGTATCTTCGTGCTGCCGACAGGCTACGGCATCGCCTTCGCGATCGCGCTGCTGGTCATGTTGCTTGCCTCGATCAACTACAACCTCAGCCTGGGCTATGCCCTCACCTTCCTGCTCGGCGGCGCCGGCATCGCCAGCATGGTGCACGCCTTTCGCAACCTGCTCGGCCTCAGCATCAGCCCCGGACGCACCGAAGCCGTCTTCTGCGGCGAAACGGCGGTTTTCCGCCTGACGCTGCAGAATCCGCGCAGCGAGCGGCGGCCCGCCTTGCAACTACGTGTCCATGACGGCAACACGAACTTCGAACTCGCGGCAGAAGACACCGCGGTCATCAACATTCCCTGCTCGACCCATCAACGCGGCTTGCTGCCAATTGGCCGCACCATACTCGAAACCCGCTGGCCTCTCGGCTTGATACGCGCCTGGAGCGTATTCGTGCCGGATCTGGACTGTCTGGTCTTCCCCGCACCGGAAGCGTCCCCACCGCCCCTCCCGGCCGCAGCCGCCGGCCAACGCCAGGGCCTGCGCTCTGGCGGCAGCGGCGACGATGATTTCGCCGGCCTGCGGCAGCACCGGGAATCCGACTCGCCCCGCCATGTCGCCTGGAAGGTGCTCGCCCGCGGCGGCCCACTGCTCACGAAGGAATTCACCGGCCTGCAAGGCGGCGATGTGCTGCTCAACTGGCGCGATCTGCCGCAGCACCTGGACGATGAAGCGCGGTTGGCACGGCTGACCGCCTGGGTCATTGCCGCCGAGCGCGCCGGCGTCGCCTTTGCGCTCACGCTTCCGGCTAGCGCCCTGCCGACCGGCAAAGGCGCTGTACACATGCACGCCTGCCTGCGGGCACTCGCGCTTCACGGCAATCGAAATCCAGGCAGCCGGGGGCCGAATCATGGCTGATGCCGCCATAGCGTCACGCACTCCCCCAAGCGCGACGCCCGCCTCACTGACACGCAACCAAGCCGGCTGGCTACTAGCAACCGCCGTCCTGACCCTGCTTCCCCACACACCCTATCTGCCCTCCTGGGTGATCAGCCTGTGCGTAGCGCTGCTCGGCTGGCGGGCCTTGCGACTGTGGCGGGGCCAGCTGCCGCCCAATCGCATCCTGATCATGCTGACCGCGATCGGCGCCTGCGTAGGCATACGCCTGGGTTTCAATCAATTCTTCGGCAAGGATCCCGGCGTCTCCCTGCTCGCCATCCTCCTCTGCCTGAAGCTGCTGGAAACACGCGCTGCGCGCGACATACGGGTTGCTGTCCTGCTCGCCTTCTTCCTGCAGCTGAGCATCTTCTTCGAGGATCAAAGCCTGCCGGTGGCTGCCCTTGCACTGTGCGCCACGCTGTTCGCACTGGTCTGCCTGCTGGCGCTCATCGACGAACACGCCACGGGTAAAGGAAAACTCCGCACCGCGGCCCTGCTGGCGGCTCAGGGCCTGCCCTTCATGCTTGTGCTGTTCGTCCTTTTTCCCCGGGTTCAGGGGCCGCTATGGGGCCTGCCCGCAGACGCCTTCAGCGCCCGCAGCGGCCTGGCCGACAGCATGCAACCTGGCTCCATCAGCCGCCTCGGTCTCTCGGAGGAAATCGCCTTCCGGGCAGACTTCAACGGACGGCCACCGCCCCCCAATCAGCGTTACTGGCGCGGCCCCGTCCTCAGCGAGTTCGACGGCACCACCTGGCGGCCTGCAAACAGTGCTTCATACGGCGAGCCCTCGTATCGCAGCAGCGGACCTCGACTGGACTACCGCCTCACACTTGAAGCTCACAACCGCAGCTGGTTGCTTGCACTGGACTTCCCCGCCGCCAACTTGCAGGGCGTCCGCTACACCGCTGACTTCCGCGCCCTGGCGAACGCTCCGATCCGCCAACGGACCCGGTTCGATCTGGCCGCCTACCCGGAAACACGCATCGGCCTTGATGAGGCACCCGCCGTACTGGCCTCGGCAACACGGCTTCCCGCCGGCTCCAACCCCCGCAGCCTAGACCTGGCCAAACGCCTGGCCACAGAAGCCGGCAACAATCCGCGCGCAGTCCTGAAACGCGTCCAGGAGCACCTCCGGCAGGCCGGACTCACTTACACCCTGGAGCCTCCACTGCTCGGCCAGCAGGCGATAGACGAATTCCTCTTCGACAGCCGTCGCGGTTTCTGCGAGCACTTCTCCTCCGCCTTCGTGTTCCTAATGCGTGCCGCCGGGGTACCGGCCCGGGTCGTCACCGGCTATCAGGGTGGGGAAATCAATCCCATCGATGGCAGCCTGGTCGTCCGCCAGTCAGACGCGCACGCCTGGGCCGAAGTGTGGCTCGAAGGCCAAGGATGGGAGCGGATAGACCCCACCGCGCTCGCCGCACCGGGCAGGATAGACAGCGGCCTCAGCGCCGGACTGCCAGCCAGCGAAGCCCGTGCGCTGGCCGCACCGGATTGGCTGCGCGCCCTGCGCTACCGCTGGGAAGCGGCGAACAACGCCTGGAACCAGTGGATTCTTGGCTACAATCCAGAACGGCAGCGGGATCTGCTCGCAAGTCTGGGCCTGCGCAAGCCCGACTGGAGCACGCTGGCAACCGCGATGAGCATCGCGGCAGCCGGACTGATGGGGCTGCTGCTTCTGTGGGCACAACACCACCGCCAGCCACGCACACCACTGCAGAAAAGCTGGGATGCCTTCTGCCAGAAGCTCGCCCGCAACGGCCTCGCCCGCCAACCGTGGGAAGGGCCTTTCGATTATGGGGAACGACTCGCTCTTGCCTGCCCAGACGGGGCTGCGGAGCTACGCCACATCTGCGCCGAATACGCCCGCCTACGCTATGGCGCCAGCGCCTCCGATCAGGATATCCGCAGCCTGCAACAACGCATCACCAAGCTAAAGCTCACATGACATCACGCCTGCCCCGACTCCTCGCCGCCAGCCTGCTCACCCTGTTCCCGGTCATCGCCCAAGCCGATTTTTCCGACAATGAAGAAGCCAAGCGCTTCGTCGGCGAGATGGTGGAGAAACATGGCTTCGATAAAGGCGAGCTTGAAACCATACTGGGCCGCGCGGTCATGGATCCGCAGGTGATCAAGCTCATCCTGCCGCCAACCAAACCCGGCGTACGCTCGTGGCAGCGCTATCGCAGCCGCTTCATCGAGCCAGTCCGCATTGAAGGCGGGCTGGCCTTCTGGCGGGACAACGAGGAAGCGTTGCAACTTGCCTCCACACGCTATGGCGTGCCCGCCGAGGTGATCGTTGCCATCATCGGCGTCGAAACCGTATATGGCCGCCATACCGGCAATTTCGAAGCCGTCTCCGCTCTCGCCACCCTCGCCTTCGGCTACCCACCACGCGCCCAACTGTTCAGGCGCGAACTGGAGCAACTCTTTCTGCTCGCCCGGGAGCAAGGACGCACGGCCGACAGCTACTACGGCTCCTACGCCGGCGCGCTGGGCTACCCCCAGTTCCTGCCGAGCAGCATCCGGAATTACGCGGTGGACTTCGATGGTGACGGTCACATCGACTTCGACAGTAGCCCTGCAGACGCCATCGGCAGCGTAGCTCACTACCTTCAGGTACATGGCTGGGAGCCAGGCGCAGAAATCGCAAGCCGCGCCAGGCTCTCCCCGCAGACAGATGCCGCATCCCTCGTCGCTGCCGGCATAGAACCAACCCTGTCTCCGGACGCGCTTGTCCAGGCGGGGATCAGCATTGCGGGCAATCGCCCCATTCCCGCATCCGCAACACTGGTCGATCTGGAAACACCGAACGCAGCAACCGAGTACTGGCTGGGTTACCGCAACTTTTACGTCATCACCCGCTACAACAAGAGCAGCTTCTACGCGATGTCGGTCTTCCAGCTCGCCGAAGCCGTGCGCAACCGCAGGAACACGGCGGCACTCAGCTCGGCACGCTCGGACTGAGGAAAAGCCCTGCCTAAAGCAGGACGTCCTTGGAAATACCTCGCCGCTTGAGAATGCGCCTAAGCTGACCGAGCGCTTCCAACTGGATCTGACGCACCCTCTCACGCGTCAGCTCCAACCTGGCCGCCAACTCTTCCAGCGTCATCAGCTCACACTCGTCAATGCCGTAACGATGGCGGATGACCAGGCGCTGCTTGTCGTTAAGCATATCGATCCAGGCATGGATCAGCCCTTCGATCTCGGCGGTATGAATCTGGGTTTCGGGCGTCTCGGCCCGGTCGTCGGCCAGCGACTCGCCAATCGACAGGCTAGGATCGATATCCAGCGGAGCATCGAGGGAAGCGGTGTGCTCGCTCAACGCCAGAATCGCGCGCACATCCTCGATCGGCTTTTCGAGCCGGCTGGCGATCTCTTCAAGACTGCACTCGCCATTGGAACTCGCCTCAAGATTGCGTTGCGCCCTGAGAACCTGGTTGAGTTCCTTCACCACATGAACCGGCAACCGAATGGTGCGCGACTGGTTCATAATCGCGCGCTCGATGTTCTGCCTTATCCACCACGTCGCGTAAGTGGAGAAGCGGAAACCACGCTCGGGATCAAACTTCTCCAGCGCGTGCATCAAGCCGAGATTCCCTTCTTCGACCAAGTCGAGAAGGGGAATTCCACGATTGAGGTAGTGCTTGGCGATATTGACGACGAGGCGCAGATTGCGCTCGATCATCGTCTGACGGGCATCGAAATCTCCTGCCCTGACCTTTCTGGCCAAGGCCGCCTCTTCCTCCGCCGACAACAGCGGATTGGCGCCGATTTCGTTCAGGTAGATCTGGGTGACATCACTTAGGAAGTCGTTCTCGACAACCTGGGCCTGCTGGTCGGCGAAAACTTCCACCTCCAGCGGAAGGTCCGGTTCATGACTGTCGAGATCGTCAGGGCTAACCGGCTCTTCCATAGGCCTCCTCTCGTCAGCGGGGGGGCAGATACTTCATTGGATCAACTGGCCGGCCTTGCTTGCGGATTTCGAAGTGCAGCTTGGGTCGGTCTGTATCAGTACTGCCCAGTTCAGCGATCTTCTGTCCCTTGGTGACGGAATCCCCTTCCTTCACCAGCAGTTGCTGGTTGTGGGCGTATGCCGTGAGGTAGTTCGCGTCGTGTTTGATGATGACTAGTTTTCCATAGCCACGCAAGCCACTCCCGGAATAGACCACCTTACCCGCTCCAGAAGCGATCACTGGATCGCCCGGATTACCGGCGATATCCAGCCCCTTGTTCGTTGCCTCACTGAAACCGGCGAGCACCTTGCCCTTGGCTGGCCACAACCACTCCCCATCACCTGCGGCCTCCTTACCGGTATCGACGGGCGGGGAAACAGGCGTCTGCGCTTCAGACGGAGCTGCCGGCTTGGGCTGCGTCTTGTTCCAGGCCTCGTCCGAATAGGGCTGCTTGCCGCCCAACGGCGCCTGCTTGATAGTGGTTCCAGCAATGTCACCGCCCGACGGAGTTACCGGACTCACAATCACCGGTTCTGGAGAGACGGGAATCGCTGTCGCAACCGCTCCACCAGACGGCTCGACGGAGGCAGAGACACGCAGTTCCTGTCCAACATGGATCTGGTTCGGGTTGCTCAGATTGTTCCAGGCCACCAAATCCCGAACGCTCTGACCATACTGACGGGAAATCGCCAGCAAGGTTTCCCCTTGCTTCACTACATGGATGCCCTGGCGCTCAATCTGGACTGCCGCAGGGGGCGGCGTCACTCCATTTCCATCACGAATCGGGGCGGAAACCCTTGAAGCACAACCGGAAAGTACACCGAGCAGAAGCACCAGCCCGGCCAGGGAGATTTTCTTGTATTTGAGCACTGAGTCGTTCATTCCGTACCAGTCAGGAGCGGCACGAAACGCACAGGTTCGCACCAGCTTTCCCTGAAAACTTGACCTTGTCGCTCGATGAGCAACAAGCGTTGATCGTTCCCTCCGACCGGTATCATCAGGCGCCCTCCCGGTGCCAGCTGATCCTTCAAGGCCTGAGGTACCCCAAGCGCTGCCGCCGCCACGATTATCGTATCGAAGGGAGCCACTTCGGCGAGACCAAGTGCGCCATCCGCACATTTCAACCGCACGTTGGGCAAGCGCAACGGCCTAAGGTTCTCACGAGCCCGATCCAAAAGCGGACGAATGCGCTCAACCGTGTAAACATCCGAGGCGAGCAAAGACAGCACCGCCGCCTGATAGCCACAGCCAGCCCCAATTTCCAGTGTGCGGCCCAGCTCCTTCCCTGCACGCAGCGTCTCTATCATCTTGGCGACGACATAGGGCTGCGAGATCGTTTGCTGGAAACCGATAGGCAATGCAGTGTCATCGTAAGCGCTGTAAGCCAGCCCCTCCTCGACAAAGAGGTGCCGGGGAATAGCCTGCATCGCAGCCAGGACACGCTCGTCCCGAATTCCCTGGGCTCTCAGCCGCTCGACCATCCGCGCGCGCGCGCGGGCAGCTTGGGTGCTGTCAGTTCTGCGCATGCCAGTCAGGCCAACCATTCCGCGACCGGCTCGATGAGGCCTGTATGCGTCAAATCGATCTGCAACGGCGTCACCGACACATAACCATTGGCGACCGCATTGAAGTCCGTACCCTCGCCAGCATCCGCAGCCCCGCCAGCGGCGCCTACCCAGTACACAGTCTCATTACGAGGGGTCAGGCTCTTGATCACCGGCTCAGCCTTGTGACGTTTGCCCAGCCGCGTCACCCTCGTTCCCCGCAACTGCTCGTATGGCACATCCGGCACATTGACGTTCAATAGAACGGGTCGCCGGAAAGGCGTGCGGAGAAAACGCTCCGCCAACTCCTTCGCGACTTGCGCAGCGGCTGAGAAATCCGTCGCGGCTTTGCTGACCAAGGAAACGGCAATCGAAGGAACCCCTAACAGGAAGCCCTCAGTCGCCGCTGCAACGGTACCGGAATAAATCGTGTCGTCGCCCATGTTGGCGCCATGATTAACGCCAGAAACCACCATGTCCGGCAGATAATCCAGCATGCCGGTAACTGCAAGATGAACGCAGTCGGTGGGCGTGCCATTAACAAAGTGAAAGCCGTTCGCCGCTTTACGTAGAGACAGCGGGCGATCCAGCGTAAGGGAGTTGCTGGCGCCACTGCGGTCACGCTCAGGCGCAACCACTGTCACTTCGCCGATGGTAGCAAGCGCCTCGGCGAGCGCCGCAATACCAGGGGCGAAATAGCCGTCGTCGTTACTGACCAGAATACGCATTTGGAATCCGAGCGGAGCTCCGCGGCCAGACAATCCACCGCGGCTAAGAGGGCTGAAATCTTAGCATAGAGGCAGAAATCAGACTGCCGAGGGCAAAAAACAAAAACCGGCACGAGGCCGGTTATTGTTGTGTTCAATTGGTCGGGGCGGCGGGATTCGAACTCGCGACCCCTTGCACCCCATGCAAGTGCGCTACCAGGCTGCGCTACGCCCCGACACAAGCCGCCATTATAGCAACTTTTAAATGCTTTGCCAGAGGCAGAATCAACTTCTCAACTCTGCCAGCAAAGCCTGCATCTCACCCCGAACTTCGAGCACCAGGGCCCGATACAGCTCAACCTCGCTCGCGTCTTCCTGCTGCTGGATCGCACTTTCTCCCAGTCTGTTACGAGCACCGGAAATCGTGAACCCTTCCTCGTACAGCAGCTGACGGATCCGACGCACCAACAGAACCTCGTGATGCTGGTAATAGCGGCGGTTGCCGCGCCGCTTCACCGGTTTCAGTTGCGTGAACTCCTGCTCCCAGTACCTCAGCACATGCGGCTTGACGCCACACAGCTCACTCACCTCACCTATCGTGAAATACCGCTTTGCGGGAATGGGAGGCAAAGCGGGGGGAAATTCATCAAGGCTGCCTGCTTGCATCGCTGAGCTGCTCCACAGCGGCTTTCAGTTTCTGGCTGGCGTGGAAGGTCACCACCCGGCGGGCGGTGATGGGGATCTCTTCGCCAGTCTTGGGATTGCGCCCAGGCCGCTGGGGCTTGTCGCGCAGCTGAAAATTGCCGAAGCCGGACAGCTTGACGCTATCGCCACACTCCAGCGCAGTGCGGATCTCCTCGAAGAAGCCCTCCACCATATCCTTGGCTTCGCGCTTGTTCAGTCCGACACGCTCAAACAACAAATCGGCTAGTTCCGCCTTAGTCAGGGTCACCTTCATTCTCCAGATCCACGCAAGCGCGCACCCAGAGTGCCTTCGGCGTGTTGGACGAGAACTGCGATCGCAGCCTCAACCTCGGCGTCTTCAAGGGTTCGCTGAGTATCTTGCATCAACATCCTGAAAGCAAGGCTCTTCTTGTCAGGGTCAATGCCTTTGCCATGATAGACATCGAATAGTGCGATCTCGCGCACGATGGGTGCAGCCGCCTCACGAAGCACCTCCAGCACTCGCGCCGCACTCACGTCCTGGCCGACCACCAGAGCCAGATCCCTAGCCACCGCAGGCATGCGAGAAATCTCAGCACTAACGGGCAATCGAGCCGCCAGAAGGGCATCCAGCTCGATTTCAAAGACTATAGGTGCACTTCCGAGATCATAGGTTTGTACCCAGATAGGATGAACCTCGCCAACCACACCGATATGCCGGCCATTCAGCAGCACAGACGCAGCCCGCCCGGGATGCAAAGCAGGATCGGACAAACGCTCGAATGTCAGGACGCCGGGGGCAAACAAAGCCTCCAGATCCCCCTTCACGTCATAGAAGTCTACAACCTTGTCCGTGGCACCCCACTGCTCGGGCAGCGCGCTACCAGCAGCCAGGGCAGCGACACGTACCGGCTGATGGAAGCCCTGAACCGGCTCGCCATCAGCCTTCCGCTCGAAGCAGCGGCCGATCTCGAAAATCCGGATACGAGTCTGCTGCCGCTTGCGGTTGGTGGCAAGAACAGCAGCCAGCCCCGGGATCAGACTGGTACGCATGACGCCCATCTGGCTGGCGATCGGATTGGCCAGGCGAATGGGATCAGGGTTGGCGCAAAAATCACGCTCCCAGGTTTCATCCACAAAGGCGAAATTCACCACTTCCTGGTAACCACGGCCAGCAAGAAGGTGGCGCACATCCCAAGCAGAACGCTTGCTCTCACTCTGCTCCAGCATCATCAGGGAGCCCTGCGGCGGCACGGCGGGAATGTTGTCGTACCCGTGCAGGCGAGCCAACTCTTCCACCAAGTCCTCTTCGATGGTGATGTCGAAACGGAAGGACGGCGGCGAAACGAGGAAACGATCTCCCCCCTCCTGCACACCGAGATGTACACGCTCCAACAGCGACTTCATCTCCTCATCGCCCAACTCAACGCCGAGCAAGCGCCGAACACGGGCCGGTCGCAATGGAACTGCTGGGCGTACCGGCAGATGTGTTTTATCGACAGCCTCTTCCACCGGGCCAGCCTCACCGCCGCATATGTCGAGGATCAACCTGGTCGCACGCTCCATCGCCAGCCGGGGCAGCTCGAAATCGACCCCGCGCTCAAAACGATGAGAAGCATCCGAACCAAATCCATAGCGACGCGCACGCCCTGCAATTGCCACCGGCGCAAAGAAAGCGCTCTCGAGGAAAATCTCGGTGGAATCCAGCGTTACGCCGCTTTCTTCTCCCCCCATGATGCCGGCCAGCGCGAGCACCTTGGCCTCGTCCGCGATGACCAGCACATCAGCATCGGGAGCAACCGTCTGCTCATTGAGCAACAGCAGCTGCTCACCCGCGACGGGATAGCGAACATGCACCTTGCCGCGGAGTTTCGAGTTATCAAACACATGCAGCGGCTGACCGAGTTCCAGCATGACGTAGTTGGTGACATCCACCAGAGCGCTGATGGAACGGATACCACTACGGAGCAAACGCTGCTTCATCCAGTCTGGCGTCGCAGCCCTCGCATCGACATTGCGCAGCACGCGACCGCAATAACGTGGACATGCTTCCGGCGCATCCAGCTGTACACCGCGCAGGGCATCAATAGCAGGCACCACCGGCGCCACCGACGGTAGAGCCAAAGGCTTACCGGTAATCGCAGCCACCTCGCGGGCAACACCCGCCAGGCTAAGGCAGTCAGCTCGATTGGGCGTCAGCTTGATGGTGAACAGCGTATCGTCTAGTGCTAGGTAGTCACGCAGATCCGCGCCAACCTTTGCATCTTCTGGCAGAACCAGCAGACCGGAATGGTCCTCAGAAAAGCCCAGCTCTCGGCCGGAACACAGCATTCCAAAGGACTCGACGCCGCGCAGCTTGGCCGCCTTGATAGAGAAATCCCCCGGCAACACAGCCCCGACCTTCGCGCACGGAATGGTCAGGCCAACCGCGGCATTCGGAGCGCCGCAGACGATCTGCAGCAACTCACCCGCGCCCGCATCTACTTTGCAGACCTTGAGCTTGTCGGCATTGGGGTGTTTCTCGGCTTCGACAATGCGCGCGACCACCACACCAGAGAACTTCGGTGCAGCCGGAACCGCCTCTTCCACTTCCAGCCCGGCCATGGTGAGGAGATGGCCCAACGACTCGCTGTCGAGCTGCGGATCGACAAAGGATCGCAGCCAATATTCGGAAAATTGCATGGTTCTATTACCTGAATTGGCCCAGGAAACGCAGATCGCCCTCGAAGAAAAGGCGAAGATCGGTCACACCGTAACGGAGCATGGTTAAACGATCAGGCCCCATGCCGAAAGCAAAACCGGTGTAGCGCTCCGGATCGATACCACCAAATCGCAACACGTTCGGATGCACCATGCCGCAACCCGCGATCTCCAGCCAACGGCCTTCGAGGGCGCCGCTCATGAAGGCAACGTCGATCTCGGCAGACGGCTCGGTGAACGGGAAAAACGAGGGGCGGAAACGAACTTGCAGATCTTCGGACTCGAAGAACTTGCGCAGGAAATCGGCAATCACGCCCTTCAAATCGGCAAAGCTGACCTTTTCGCCAATCCAGAGACCTTCCACCTGATGGAACATCGGCGAGTGTGTTGCATCCGAATCCACCCGATAGACACGGCCTGGTGCGATGACGCGCAACTCCGGCATGGAGTCCAGATGGCCAAAGCGGGCCACATGCGCCTGCATGGCACGAACCTGAACGGGACTTGTATGCGTGCGCAACAGCACTTCATCCTGCCCTTCAAGGTAGAAAGTGTCATGCATAGAGCGCGCAGGATGATTCTCCGGCGTATTCAGGGCAGTGAAATTGTGCCAATCGGTCTCGATCTCAGGCCCATCGACGGCAACGAAGCCGATGGAACCAAACAAGCTCTCGATCCGCTCCAGCGTCCGGCTGACCGGATGAAGGCCGCCCGGACCTGCCCCACGCCCCGGAAGCGTGACATCCAAGGCCTCAGCAGCAAGTTGAGCCAGCAGGGCAGCCTCTCGCAAAGCCTGACGCTTCGCCTCCAAGGCACGCTCGATCGCCTCCTTAACCCGGTTGATCGCAGCGCCAGCCTCTCGCCTGGCCTCCGGGTCCAGCTTTCCCAAGCCCTTCAAACGCTCGGTCAGCGACCCACTCTTTCCGAGGTAACGCGCCTTGGCTTGCTCCAGCTGGGCACTGTCCGACGCCGCAGCAAACTCAGCCTCGGCCTGTTGAATCAGTTGATCCAGGTTATCCATTTCACTGCCATGCGGAAATCAGAAAAAAAAAGGAGGCTAGGCCTCCTTTTTTGGCGCTACGTCAGCTTACGCAGCGAGTTTGGCCTTGGCTTGCTCGGCGAGCGCGGCAAACGCCGGCTTGTCGAAAACAGCCAGATCGGCCAGCACCTTGCGGTCAACTTCAACCGCCGCCTTCTTCAGGCCATTCATGAAGGTGCTGTAGGTCAGACCCAATTCACGAGCGGCCGCGTTGATACGTGCGATCCACAGGGTGCGGAACTGACGCTTGCGCTGGCGACGGTCACGGTAAGCGTACTGACCAGCCTTCATCACCGCCTGCTTGGCGATGCGATATACGTTCTTGCGACGGCCGCGGTAACCCTTGGCCTGATCAAGCACCTTCTTGTGACGGGCGCGGGCGACTACACCACGTTTGACTCTGGGCATGGTGGTCTCCTATCAGGCGTAAGGCAGCATGGCGCGGATCAGCTTTTCATCAGCGGCGTGAACTTCAGTCATGCCGCGCAGCTGGCGCTTGCTCTTGGTGGTTTTCTTGGTGAGGATGTGGCGCTTGAACGCCTGGGACCGCTTGATCCCACCGCTGGAGCGGACCTTGAACCGCTTGGCTGCTCCGCTCTTGGTCTTCATCTTGGGCATTGCTAAGACTCCGTGTTTATGAATGCCGTCAGGTAGCGCCCAACTACAGCGCTTTTAACACCTGACACCACTTGTTTTCCAAGGCCTGTGGCCTCGGTATCACCCGATGCTGCCGGGGATTTCTGCTACCGCTTCTCAGCGATTCTTCTTCGGCGCGATGATCATGATCATCTGGCGCCCTTCCATCTTCGGCATCTGTTCAACCTGGCCCAATTCCTCCAAGTCAGCCTTGACGCGCTCAAGCTGCCGCAAACCAAACTCCTGGTGGGCCATTTCACGGCCCCGGAAGCGCAAGGTTACCTTGCACTTGTCACCTTCTTCCAGGAAACGCCTCAGATTGCGCAGCTTGATCTGGTAGTCATTCTCGTCGGTACCCGGCCGGAGCTTGACCTCCTTGACCTGCACCTGCTTCTGCTTCAGCCGGGCCTCGTGGGCCTTCTTCTGTTCCTGGTACTTGAACTTGCCGTAGTCCATCACCCGACAGACCGGCGGCTTTGCCATCGGCGCGATTTCAACAAGATCCAGCCCGGCCTCTTCGGCCACACTTAGGGCTGCACTTAGGGAAACGATACCGAGCTGTTCACCGTCATCACCAACTAGCCGGACCTCGGGCGCGTTGATTTCCCCGTTGACGCGCTGCTTCTTCTCTTGAGCGATGGTTCAGTTCTCCACGAAAACCAATATCAGACCGCAGCGGACTTCGCGTTAATTTCGCGATGCCAGCGCTCGATCAGCGATTCGAGGGACATTTGGCCAAGATCCTGGCCGCCTCGGGCGCGCACTGCGACAACTCCGGCCGCCTTTTCTTTTTCGCCCACGACGATCTGATATGGCAGCTTGTGCACGCTATGTTCGCGGATTTTATAATTTATCTTTTCGTTGCGCAAATCTGCCTCGACGCGGAAATCCGCTGCCTTCAGGCGATTTACCACCTCTTTCGCATAATCGGCCTGACCTTCGGAGATGTTCATCACCACGCCATGCACGGGGCTCAGCCATAACGGCAGGGCTCCTGCGTAGTTCTCGATGAGTATCCCGATGAAGCGCTCCAACGAACCGAGGATGGCGCGATGGAGCATGACCGGATAGCGCTTGGCATTGTCCTCGGCCACATATTCCGCCCCCAGACGTACCGGGAGGTTGAAGTCGAGCTGCAGCGTGCCGCACTGCCACACCCGCCCCAGGCAATCCTTCAGCGAAAACTCAATCTTAGGGCCGTAGAAAGCCCCCTCGCCCGGCTGCAAATCGTAGGCGAGACTTTGAGCATCGAGCGCCGAAGCCAAGGCAGCCTCAGCCTCATCCCACTGCTCGTCTGTGCCGACGCGCTTCTCCGGCCGGGTGGACAACTTGACCTGAACATCCGTAAAGCCGAAATCCGCGTACACCTTCTGCAGCAAACGAATGAACTCGGCCGCCTCAGCCTGCACCTGCTCTTCGGCGCAGAAAATGTGAGCGTCATCCTGGACGAAGTTGCGCACGCGCATGATGCCGTGCAGCGACCCGGACGGCTCGTTGCGGTGACAGGAGCCAAACTCCGCCATCCGCAGCGGCAGATCACGGTAGCTCTTCAAGCCCTGGTTGAAGATCTGGATGTGACACGGGCAATTCATCGGCTTCACCGCGTAATCCCGCTTTTCGGACTGCGTGGTGAACATCAGATCCGAGTACATCCCCCAGTGACCAGATTTCTCCCAGAGGGAGCGATCAACGATCTGGGGCGTCTTCACTTCCTGATAGCCATGCTCGTAAATCGTCTTCCGCAGGTATTGCTCAACCTGCTGCCACAGCGTCCAGCCCTTGGCGTGCCAGAACACCATGCCCGGCGCCTCTTCCTGGATATGAAAGAGATCCAGTTGCCGGCCAAGCTTGCGGTGATCACGCTTCTCCGCTTCCTCCAGCATGTGGAGGTAGGCTTCCAACTCTTCCTTCTTCGCCCAGGCCGTGCCGTAGATGCGCTGCAGCATCTCGTTCTTAGAGTCGCCGCGCCAATAAGCCCCCGCAACCTTGGTCAGCTTGAAAACCTTCAGTTTGGCCGTAGACGGGACGTGAGGCCCGCGACACAGATCGATGAAATCACCTTGGCGATACAAGGAAACGTCCTCACCCTCGGGGATGGACGCGATGATCTCCGCCTTGTAGTTCTCGCCAATGGACTTGAAGAAGGAAACCGCTTCGTCGCGGGGCTTTACTTCCCGAACCACCGGAATCGCGCGCTGAACGATCTCGGCCATTCGACGCTCGATCGCCTCCAGATCCTCAGGCGTAAACGGGCGCTTATAGGCAAAGTCGTAATAAAAGCCGTTTTCAATCACCGGCCCGATCGTAACCTGAGCCTCGGGAAACAACTCCTTGACCGCGTGCGCCAATAGGTGGGCCGTAGAGTGACGAATGACATCCACCCCCTCGCTGCCCTTGTCGGTAATGATCGCAAGCTGGACATCCCCATCGATGCGATGCGACAGGTCCACGAGCTTTCCGTCGACACGACCGGCCAGCGACGCCTTCGCCAACCCAGCCCCAATCGACGCGGCGACTTCGCCAACAGTCACGGGATGATCGAAGCTGCGGACGGAGCCATCAGGAAGCGTAATGTTCGGCATGAGATTTAGGCCTCTGCGTATTCTTTGCGGCGAAGAATCAAACTAGGCTACGCGGCGAGTGGACGAAAAAAAAGTGCGGTCGGAACCGCACTTTTTTAAGCAGACAGCGGAACCCGATCTTTTTTAGTTTCCGGCAGTGAAGCAAGTTCGGAACATTTTGATCGAATCCCAAGTGTTGGTAGGCGCGATTGGACTCGAACCAACGACCCCCACCATGTCAAGGTGGTGCTCTAACCAGCTGAGCTACGCGCCTGCTAAGAGCGGCGAATTATAGAGAAGCCATCACCGATGTCAAACTCTTTTTTAGCTTTTCAGTTTGGCGAAAACGAAGAGGAGGATGACCGCCCCCACCACAGCACCAATGAAGCCCGCCGTCTCGCCAGCATGATAGATACCCAGGAACTGCCCGCCATAGGTTGCCAGCATCGCGCCTGCAATCCCCAGCAGCGTCGTCATGATCAGACCGAGTCGATCACGCCCCGGGTGCAACAATCTGGCGACCAAGCCCACGATCAGGCCGATCAGTATCGTACCGATAACAGACATCTTCTTTACCCCCCGATTTTTGACCAAGCCGCCAGAAATTCCTTCCAGTGAGGCGCATCCTGCCTCTCCAGAACATCCCTGACGACTGCGAGTTCCTGCACCCAGCTTGCCTGGTCGAGCACGCCTCTCATCCGCTGGAATCCGAGATAGACGAGGTAGGTGTTCACCACGTCTGTTTCGCAATAATCCCGAATCTCTGCCGCACGCCCTTCCTGCCAGGCCTGCCAGACTGCCGAGCCATCCATGCCCAGCTTCCCCGGAAAGCCCATGAGCTTCGCCAATTCATCCAGCGGCGCATTCGCCCTCGGCTGATACAGGGCCAGCAAGTCCATCAGATCCAGGTGACGCGAGTGGTAGCGACCGATGTAGTTGTTCCACTTGAAGTCACGTGAATCGTTGTAATCGCCCTCCCCCTGATCCCAATAGCGCGGCGCGGAAACGCCGTGGATCAGACCGCGGTAGTGCAGCACCGGCAGATCGAAGCCGCCACCGTTCCATGACACGATCTGAGGCGTGAAACGTTCCACACCATCGAAGAAACGCTGGATGATCTCGCCTTCATTGCAGTCCGGCTCCGACAGGGAGAACACACGAAACTGGCTCGCATCGCGGAAGGCGCAGGAGATCGTGACGATGCGCTGCAGGTGATGCTGCAGGAAATCCGTCCCATTCGAGGCACGGCGCTGCTGGAAGGCGAACTCCGCAACCTCGTAGTCGGTCAGCTCCGCCGGCAGCTCATTCAGGGCACGGATACCGGCCACATCCGGGATCGTTTCAATATCGAAGACAAGTACCGGCATTACTTCCGCACCCAGGTTCCGCCCTGTTGAATCCACCAGCCCGACCGCGCCCGCTCAGCCCAACGCCCAGCGAAGGTGCTGCGCACTTCAGCCTCCCATTCGGGATGGCCATTTGCTCGGGCGATCTCCCGATAAAGCGCACTGCGGTCCGCATTCTCCGCCGCAACCAGCGCAGTGGCCTGAGCCCGCTGCGGTAGCGGCACTGCGCTCGCATCACGCACCGCAACGCCACCGTCCGCAGCTAGACCAACCGCACCACTGTCGTACAAGGGCGCCAACTGCGAGTGCCGGTCTTGCATGGAACGCTTCAATGCGGTGATCGCAGGCGAGGAGATATCGAGGTTGCCTTGAGCCAACGCCAGCGCAGACCAGAACACCGCCAGAGCAGAGAACCACCTCAGAAATCTCATTTTTCCCCTCCTTGGTTCGACGCCGGCTCCTGCTTTCTCTCCACTGGCGATGCCTGCCAGACTTCGTCAATGATTTTGTCGGCGGCTTTTTCAGCGGCTGCAGCAGGGAAATAGATATTGATGGTCACGCAAGCGGCAAGGCCTGATACCGCGGCAATTGCCAGCCCCGTGCGCATGAGTAGAGGCATGGAGGAACTCCTCGCGTCTTGGTTGACGGTCATTGCTGGCCCGCCTGGGCCTGAGCCCGGATTCAATCGGTGACAGCGGTCGTCTCGCCCGCAACCACCCGCTGCAACCGGCCGATGAGTTCGTCCCAGTCAACGCGCGGATTGTAGCCGATGACATCCAGGGCAGGCAGGCCGCCGCCCTGCACGATCAGAAAGCTCCCATCACCCCTGGAAGACAGGCCACTCATATTGCACACGCCCTCCTTCAGCACACACCCCAGCGCCAGATCGCGGTAGCCGAAGTCGCGGAACAACCCCAGCAGACCACGCTGGATCGCCGCCACCGCACCTCCACCGCCCAGTGCAGCGAGATCCTCCACCGCACGCTGGCTGATCCGGCGGCGGTAGTCACCCGGACTGCTATAGACTCGCGCATCGAATGCCACCGGCTGCCAGCGGCTCAACTCCAGCCCGGTGATGTCCGCATCCGCATAACCTGCGATGCTGCCGAAGCTGAAAGTCTCGGTGAGCTGAGCAAGATCGATGTGCCTCAACTCGAGATCAGCCTTCAGGCGCGAGGTTGCCCCCAGCGGCTCCAGTATCTGCAGCTCGGTCGCCTGCAGGTAGCCATCGAAAACCGACACGACCAGCGCGCCGTCGAGCGTGATCTCACCGGGGCGGAAACTCAGCCCTGGCACCGAGGCCGCAAGCACTCCGTTCATTGGCGGCAAACCCAGGGCCTCAGTGAGCAGACGGACGGACAACGGCTCGATTACCACCGAGCCAGCCCCCTGCCACTGCCCCGCCTCCCGCCGGACCAGGATGTCATCGAACACCACTGCGCCATCGAGCAAGGGGATAGCGGTGCGCCCGAGCCGCAGCGTTCCATCCCGGGTTTCGACCGGTATGGAGAAACGCCCCAGGGACAGGCGCTCCCAGCGCCCGTGTTCCACGGACAGTTCACCGCCTGCCTCGCCGTCCATGCGCCACGGCAGGTAACCGTTTACTGGACCGAAGGCGAAACCCTCTCCGCCAGCACTGGCCTCCATGCCAAAGCTCGCATCCTCGAACACGAAATCAGCAGCAAGCAACTCCCCGTCCGCCCACTCCAATCCAGCAGCCACACGTCCGCCAAAGCTCAGCGCCTCCCTGTTCGCTGGCGCCAGCAGCGGAGCCGCCCAGGTCGGACCCAGCACGGCCAGATCGCCACCCGCGAGTGAAAAGGAAAAGCCCTCCAACCTATCCTCGGACAGGGAGAAAACCGCCGAGGCAGCCAGTTGCGCAACCCCGGGCATCTGGACCACGGCTTCGGTCAGTTGCAGTCTCTCCTCGCTCAAATGCCCACTGGCACTTGCGCTCCAGGGCAGAGCCTGAATGAAGAAAGGATCCAGATACGCCTGGCCAGCCGTCCAGGACAGGTCGGCATTCCATGCCCAATCTTGATCCTGACGGGCAGCCACGGAAAAAGAGAGCTCTACCCCCTCCGCCGCCCGCAAGCCCGTCTCATCGGAAAAACCCGCTTCGCGCACCATGCCCTTAACCTGCAAGCTGCCGTCGCGATAGCGCCCCTCGGCGTTCAAGCGCCCTACAGGTGACCAAGCATGAAGCCCGGGCCACCATAAACTCAACTGGGAGAGGGGGGCGTCCTTCACTGCAAACCGCAGCTCGTCGCCAGATGAGGCGGCGGCCTTGAGCAGTCCGCCACCGCCCAAGGCCATCTCAAGACTGCCCGCCTGGCTTTCCAGATCGATAGAGAAAGAGAACGCCAGCGCGGCAGCACCGCCAGCGAAACTCAACTCGCCGCGCGGGCAGGACAACTGCTGGTCTTGCAGCTCCGCCGAAGCGCATAGCAGACGGACCTTGCGCCATTGCTGATCGCCGAACGTCAAACGCTCGACCTGTGCGGCGAAGCGTCCACTACGTACGTCGTAGCTCAGCTCAACCCCAGAGGCGGTGAGCCCCGCGCGGGAAAACTCACTCAAGGACAGGCTGAGGGAAGTGGCGGTAGGCATCATCGCCCAGCCGGACGGCCAGACGAGCGCGGACGCCAGGGCAAGCGCGGCCCCCCAAGGCCGCGTCTTGGGCGACTCAGGCCGGGAAGACACCCGTGGACAGGTAACGGTCACCGCGGTCGCAAACGATGGAGACGATGACCGCGTTCTCCAGTGTCGCGGCCAACCGCAGCGCCACATGCATCGCACCGCCGGAAGAGATGCCGGCGAAGATGCCCTCTTCGCGCGCCAGACGGCGGGTCATTTCCTCCGCGTCAGCCTGGCTGACGTATTCCAGGCTATCCACTCTGGGCTTTTCGTAGATCTTGGGCAGATAGGCTTCGGGCCACTTGCGGATGCCGGGAATCTGGGAACCCTCCTCAGGCTGACAGCCAACGATCTGGATCGCTGGATTCTTTTCCTTGAGGTAATGGGACGTTCCCATGATCGTGCCGGTGGTGCCCATGGAACTGATGAAGTGGGTAATCGTGCCGCCGGTTTGCTTCCACAACTCCGGGCCAGTGCCTTCGTAGTGGGCCAGCGGGTTATCTGCATTGGCGAACTGGTCGAGGATGATGCCCTGGCCCTCATCCCGCATGCGCTCGGCCACATCGCGCGCCATCTCCATGCCGCCCTCCTTGGGCGTGAGCACGAGCTCGGCGCCGAAGGCACGCATGGTCTGGCGACGTTCGATGCTCTGGTTCTCCGGCATCACCAGGATCATCTTGTAGCCCCGGATCGCCGCCGCCATGGCGAGAGCGATACCGGTGTTCCCACTGGTCGCCTCGATCAGGGTGTTGCCGGGGCGAATGTCGCCGCGCGCCTCGGCGTGGACGATCATCGACAGTGCCGGACGGTCCTTGACCGAACCTGCGGGGTTGTTGCCTTCCAGCTTGGCGAGGATGACGTTGTTCCGGCCGGCGGTGATCCGCTTCAAGCGCACCAGCGGCGTATCGCCGACGTAATCCTCGAGAGTCTTGAAATCCATGTTCTAGCGCTTCCGGTTGGGGAGTGTCATGTTAATACCGCGCGGAGCGGTGGCAAAACCGCCCCAGCCAGAACACACTCATGCAAGCAGCACGCCATCATGAACGGGCGCCAGAGGCAGCCCGCAAGATCAGGGGGCAGCGCGGAAATCCGACAAGCACGCCAGCCTTGTCGCACACGCGCCGCCGTGACGGCACTGGCGTTCAGCGCCGACCGATGCCGTAATACTCCAGCCTGCTCTCGCGCATCACCGCCGGGTCATACATATTGCGGCCATCGAACAGCACCGGCTGACGCAACAGTCCGCGGATACGGTCGAAATCCGGGCTGCGGAATTCCTTCCACTCGGTGACGATCACCAGCGCATCCGCCTCTTCCAGCGCTCTCATCGGACGATCGACATAGCTCAGGCGTGCCTCGTCACCGAAGATGCGGCGGGTTTCATCCATGGCTACCGGGTCGTAAGCCACCACGGTCGCACCGCGCTTGAACAACTCGTCGATGATGACCCGGCTGGGCGCCTCGCGCATGTCGTCGGTGTTCGGCTTGAACGCCAGCCCCCACAGGGCGAAGCGGCGACCGGAGAGGTCCTCGCCAAAGCGGGTGACAATCTTGTCGATCAGCACATGCTTCTGCGCCTCGTTGGCGTCCTCGACCGCGCCCAACACCTTCAGATCATGGCCGTACTCGTCCGCGGTCTTGATCAGCGCCTTCACATCCTTCGGGAAGCAGGAGCCGCCGTAACCGCAGCCGGCATAGAGGAAATGCCAGCCGATACGCGGATCGGAGCCGATGCCCTGGCGAACCAGCTCAATGTCCGCCCCCAGCGTCTCGGCCAGGTTGGCCAGTTCGTTCATGAAGCTGATCCGGGTCGCCAGCATGGCGTTGGCAGCGTACTTGGTCAGCTCGGCCGAACGCACATCCATGAACACCAGCTTGTCATGGTTGCGCTGGAAGGGCGCGTAGAGCTGGCGCATCGACTCGATCGCACGCTCATCCCCGGCGCCAACGACGATGCGGTCCGGCCGCATGAAGTCCTCCACCGCCGCGCCTTCCTTCAGGAACTCCGGATTGGAGACCACCGAGAACGGCAGATCGGCACCACGCTTGGACAGCTCATCAGCAATCGCCGCCTTAACCTTGTCGCCGGTACCAACCGGCACCGTTGACTTGTCCACCACCACCCGGTAGCCATCCATATGGCGGCCAATGTTGCGCGCGGCAGCCAGTACGTACTGCAGGTCGGCCGAGCCGTCTTCGTCCGGCGGCGTACCGACCGCGATGAACTGCACCACGCCGTGCGCCACCGCGCGCTCGATGTCGGTCGTGAAGCTCAGCCGTCCCGCCGCCACGTTGCGGCGAACGACCTCCAGCAGGCCGGGCTCGTGGATGGGGATTCCGCCCTCTTCAAGAATGCGGATCTTGGCCGCATCCACATCCAGGCAAAGCACATCGTTGCCCACGTCGGCCAGGCAAGCACCGCTCACCAGCCCAACATAGCCAGTTCCCACCACAGTGATCTTCATGAGCACTCCCGAGGTTCAGAGATAAATCGGACAGGCATGGCCGAGGAGCGGCCCATCAGGGCGTGAGGTCGAACTCCTCGGTGCGCCGGGGCGGATACGTCTCCCAGCCGCCGCAGGCGGGGCAGCGCCAGTGGAACTGCCGCGCCTTGAAACCGCAGGCATCACAGCGGTAACGCGCAACCTTGCGCGTGTGGCCATGGATCAACTGCTTGACCAACTCGATGTCGCTGCGCTGCTCAGCCGGCGCCGCCAGCAGCGCCGCCTCCAGCAGCTTGTCCAGGCCAAGCAGGGTCGGATTGCGCTTCAACTCCTCACGCACCAGATCGTAGGCGGCCTTCGGGCCTTGCTTCTCGAGCTCCCAGTGGAAGAGCTCGTCCAGCAGATCCAGCGACGCATGACGTTCCAGCCAGGCCTTGAGCAACTGATGCCCCTGGTCAACCCGCCCCAGTCGGCCGTATGCATCCATGATGCGCTCGGCGGCCAACGCGAGATAAACCGGATCCTGGCTCTCGATCTTCTTCCAGGCTTCCAGCGCCTCATCATCACGGCCTTCGGCCGCCAGCACATCACCCAACAGCAGACTGGCCCGGACACAGCGGCGGTTGATGGAGAAAGCCTCTTCCGCATGTCGCCGGACTTCGTCATAACGTGAATCCGCCAGCGCCGAAGCCGCCAATTCGCAGTGAAAGTTCGCCACTTCCCGACGCCACATCAAGCCTTCATGGTCCGGCAAAGCCGCTGCGACTTCGATAGCCTTCGCCCAGTCTTTCTCCTGCTGGTAGATCTCCAGCAGATAGCGCAGGGCCATGTCCTTCTCGCGGGTATCACGCAACTTCAGGAAGACCGCTTCGGCACGATCCAGCAATCCAGCTTTCAGGAAGTCCTGACCAAGCTCGGCGAGCGCCTGCAGTCGCTGGTCTTCGTTCAGGTCCTCGCGATCCACCAGTATCTGGTGCATACGGATCGCCCGATCCGTTTCGCCCCGGCGCCGGAACAGGCTACCGAGCGCGAAATGCAACTCGATGGTTTGCGGATCGATGCGAACGGCTTCGATGAAGGCATCGATGGCCTTGTCCTGCTGTTCATTCAGCAGGAAATTGAGCCCAGCGAAGTAAGAGCGCGGCAAAGCCCGCGACTCCTTGACGACCTGCTTGATATCAATGCGCGCCGCCAGCCAGCCAAGGGCAAAGAACAGCGGCAGCGCAAGCAGCCACCAGAATTCGATTTCCATTTATCTCAGAGCGTCTCGGGCGCCTGGGCCTCGGCCACAGGGACATTCGGCTCGGGACGGCTACGCTCGGCCCGGTCCAATTGGCGCTTCAGGCGGGAAATCTCCCGGCGCTGGCGCAGCAAGGAAGCGAAGGTGGCGGTAACTCCCAGCAGCACACCAGCTGAGAAGCTCACCAGGATGACAAAGACAACCGGCAACTGCCATTCGCCGCCGAAGAAAAAACGCAGGCTGGCGAGCTGATCGTTCTTGATCGCGAAGCCGAACAAGAGGAAAAACAGCAGCAGTCGAAGTATCCACATTACGAGGCGCATGGGTCGGCATTATCCCCGAGCAGATGACAAAAAAGAAGGCGGCCGCAGCCGCCTTCCCTGACACTTCTCACAACCGATTGCCGCGCGGTCACTCGCTGTCGTCCACCCGCTCGCGCAACTCCTTGCCGGCCTTGAAATGGGGTACATGCTTTTCCGGCACATGCACCTTCTCACCCGACTTGGGATTACGCCCGACGCGAGGCGGACGATAGTTCAGCGCAAAACTCCCGAACCCGCGGATCTCGATACGATCACCGCGCGCAAGCGCATCGGTCATCGCATCGAGAATCATCTTGACCGCGTAATCGGCATCCTTTGCGACCAGCTGGGGAAAACGCGCCGCCAGCTGGGCGATCAGCTCCGATTTGGTCATGATCCGGTCGAGTTACTGCTTTTGTTCGTTCAGCTTGGCCTTGAGCAGCGCACCCAGGTTGGTGGTGCCGCTGGCAGCAGAGCTTTCCGACGCAAGCTTGTTCATCGCTTCGGACTGCTCGACCTGGTCCTTGGCACGGATGGAGAGGTTGATCGAACGAGTCTTGCGATCCACGTTGATGATCAGCGCCTCAACCTCGTCACCTTCCTTCAGCACGGTGGTGAGGTCATCCACACGATGGGCAGCCGCTTCGGAAGCACGCAGGTAGCCTTCCACTTCGTCACCCAGGGAGACCACGGCGCCACGCGCTTCGACCGACTTCACGACACCACGAACCAGGCTGTTCTTCTCGTGGGTTGCGATGAAGTTGGTGTAGGGATCGCCTTCCAGCTGCTTGATGCCCAGGGAGATGCGCTCGCGCTCGACGTCGATCGCCAGCACAACGGCTTCGACTTCGTCGCCCTTCTTGAACTTGCGCACGGCATCTTCGCCGGTTTCGCTCCAGGACAGGTCGGACAGGTGCACCAGACCGTCGATGCCACCTTCCAGGCCAATGAACACACCGAAGTCGGTGATGGACTTGATCTGGCCGCGGACCTTGTCGCCCTTCTTGTGGTTGATGGCGAAATCGTCCCACGGGTTGGACATGCACTGCTTCATGCCCAGGGAGATACGGCGACGGTCTTCGTCGATCTCGAGAATCATCACTTCGACTTCGTCGCCCAACTGGACAACCTTGGTCGGGTGAATGTTCTTGTTGGTCCAGTCCATTTCGGACACGTGCACCAGACCTTCGATACCTTGCTCGACTTCAACGAACGCACCGTAGTCGGTGATGTTGGTGACCTTGCCGAACAGGCGGGTGCCCTGCGGGTAGCGGCGGGAGATGCCGACCCACGGATCTTCGCCCAGCTGCTTCAGGCCCAGGGAGACGCGGTTCTTTTCCTGGTCGAACTTGAGCACCTTGGCTTCAATCTCGTCGCCAACGTTGAGCACTTCCGACGGGTGACGCACACGACGCCAGGCCAGGTCGGTGATGTGCAGCAGGCCGTCGATGCCGCCGAGGTCAACGAACGCACCGTAGTCGGTGATGTTCTTGACGATACCCTTGACGACGGTACCTTCCTTCAGGTTTTCAAGCAGCTTCTGACGCTCTTCGCCCATGGACTCTTCGAGCACCGCGCGGCGGGACACGACCACGTTGTTGCGCTTGCGGTCGAGCTTGATGACCTTGAATTCGTATTCCTTGCCCTCGTACGGGGAAGTGTCCTTGACCGGACGCATATCCACCAGCGAACCCGGCAGGAAGGCGCGGATGCTGTTGGTCATGACGGTCAGACCACCCTTGACGCGACCGGTGATCACGCCCTTCACCAGGGTGCCTTCGTTCAGCGCCTTCTCGAGATCGTTCCAGGCAGCAATGCGCTTGGCCTTGTCGCGGGACAGGCGGGTTTCGCCGTAGCCGTCTTCCAGCGCCTCGATGGCAACGTGGATGAAATCGCCCGGGTTGACTTCGAGTTCGCCGCGATCGTTGCGGAACTCGTCGATGGGCACATAGCTTTCGGACTTCAGGCCGGCATTGACGACCACGAAGTTCTGGTCGATGCGCACGACTTCGGCGGTGATGACTTCACCAGCACGCATTTCCTGCAATGCGAGGCTTTCTTCGAAGAGGGCGGCAAAACTTTCCTGGGAGGAAACAGGAGTGGCAGTGGACATAAGGAAAAGAACCCAAACTACCCTTGCGGGCAGCGATGTAAGTGAATTGGACACCGGTGCGGCCGGCTCGCTACCGGCTGGGCACCACGTTTTCAGCCGATAGTTTCAGACGCAGGATTTCTGACGAAATCAACGACGAAAGCCACGGCCTCCTCAACGCCTTTCGAGGTCGTATCGAGGAGAACCGCGTCCGGCAACTTCAACAGGGGCGCTACTGATCGGGCCGCATCGCGCGCATCCCGATCACGAAGGTCCTGTAAAAGACTTTCCATGGTAGCAGGCAAGCCCTTTTCCATCAACTGCTTATAGCGCCGTTCAGCGCGGGACTCCACCGACGCGGTCAGGAATACCTTGTGCTCAGCATCCGGGAAGACGACCGATCCCATATCTCGCCCTTCAGCAACCAAGCCCGGCGCGCGCCGGTAGTGGTGCTGGCGATCCAGCAAGGCGGCACGCACCGCGCCCAGCACCGCTACTTTGGAGGCGCCCGCGGAGCAGGCCTCAGTGCGGATGTCGTCGGTCACCTCGTCCTGCTCGAGCCACACCTTGCCGCCCTCAAAGCGCGCGGGCAGCGTTGCGGCCAGTTTCGCCAGACGCGGCTCGTCATCCAGCGCCACGCCTGCTCGCACGGCGGCGAGGGCCACAAGGCGGTACAGGGAACCGCTGTCCAGGTAGTTGTAACCCAGGGCTTCGGCGACACGAGCAGCTACCGTGCCCTTGCCGGAGGCGGAAGGTCCATCGATCGCCACCACAGGCACCGGCGTGGTGACCTGGGAGTAGGCCTCGAAATAGCTGGGGAAAGTCTTGTTTACACAGCGCGGATCGTTGATGCGGATGTCACAGTCACCCAGCGCAGCCAGCGAGAAGCACATCGCCATGCGGTGATCATCGTATGTGTCTATCGCCGCCGGCTGCAGCACCGCCGGCGCAACGATACGCAGGCTGTCCGGCCGCTCGTCCACCTCAGCGCCGAGCTTGCGCAGCTCGATGGCCATCGCAGCGATGCGGTCGGTCTCCTTGACCCTCCAACTGGCGATGTTGCGCAGCGTGCACGGGCCGTCGGCGAACAGGGCGGCGACCGCCAGCGTCATCGCCGCATCCGGGATGTGGTTCAGGTCCAGATCGAAGGCACGCGGACGGCCGTTTACCGGCGCACTGGCTTCTATCCAGTTGTCGCCCAGGGTCACGGTTGCACCCAGCTCGGCCAGGGCGTCGACGAAACGGACATCGCCCTGGATGCTGTCGCGCCCTACCCCTTCGACCCGCACCGGCCCGCCGCCGATGACGCCGGCGGCCAGGAAGTAGGAGGCAGACGAGGCATCGCCTTCGACATAGACAAGGCCCGGACTGGTGTAGCGGGCCTTGCCCGGCACGGTGAAGCACTGCCATTCCTCGCGCTCCACGGTGACGCCGAAGCGCTGCATCAGCGCCAGCGTGATCGCGATGTAGGGCTTGGAGATCAGCTCGCCCACCACTTCGACCACCGTATCCTCGCCGGTCAACGGCAACGCCATCAGCAGGGCGGTCAGGAACTGACTGGAGACATCGCCGCGAACCTGCACCACCCGGCCAGCGTGTATCGCCGCCGGCTTCAGGCGCAAGGGCGGAAAACCTTCCTGCCCTTCATAGTCGATCTCAGCGCCAAGCTGCCGCAGCGCGTCGACCAGATCGCCGATCGGCCGCTCATGCATGCGGGGCACGCCGGAGAGACGATATTCGCCGCCGGCGAGGGCAAGCACCGCCGTCAGCGGGCGAAAGGCAGTTCCGGCATTGCCGAGGAACAGATCAGCCTGTTTGACCGGAATCGCGCCGCCGGTACCGCTGACACGATAGCGGCCATCCTCCTCGCGCCTCCAGGCCACGCCCAGCTGCTGCAGGGCCTCCAGCATCCGGTCCACGTCGTCCGAGGCAAGCAGATCGCGGATTTCGGTCTCGCCTTCTGCCAGCGCGGCCAGCAGCAGGACGCGGTTGGAAATGCTTTTGGACCCCGGCAGGCGCACGCAGCCGCGCGCCCCCAGCAACGGGGGAAGATCGAGAAACTCCATTTCATTTACTCCGCGGTAATCGGCGGCGGCGCGTTGCGCTCGGCCCAGGCATTGCGTGCGCGCCGGGCTTCCTCGAACAGCTTCTCCAGCCGCTCGGCCTCGCCGCCCAGCAGCAGCGCGCGCAGGTAGGCCAGTTCGGCCAGGTATTGATCCAGCTCGGCAAGCAACGCCTGCCGGTTCGCCATGCAGATGTCGCGCCACATCTCGGGGTGGCTGCCGGCGATACGGGTGAAGTCGCGGAAACCGCTGGCGGCGTGGGAGAACAACAGCTCGGCATTGGCCCGGCCAGCGAGGTCATGGACGAGGCCGAAGGCGAGCAGATGCGGCAGGTGGCTGACGGCGGCGAACACCCGGTCGTGCTCCTGCGGCGCCATGTCCACCACGGCCGCGCCGCAGGCCTGCCACATGGCGCGCACCCGCTCCACCGCTACGGGATCGTTTTCCGACAACGGCGTCAGCACCACCCGGCGGCCGACGTAGAGTTCGGGGAATGCAGCCTCCACTCCGCTCTTCTCTGCCCCGGCGATGGGATGCGCCGGCACCACGCGGGCGAGATGCGCATCCAGCCGGCGATACACCGCTTCGATGACGTCCCGCTTGGTACTGCCGGCATCGGTGATCAGCGTGTCCGGCCCGAGGTGCGGCGCCATCGCTTCCATGATGGTGTCGGTCTGGCCGACCGGTGCCGCCAGCAGCACCATGTCCGCGCCCTGCAGCGCGCCAGCCCAGTCCTGCGCGATCTCGTCGATCACGCCCAGCGCCAGCGCCTGTTCCAGCGCAGCCGGGCTGCGGCCGACGCCCACCACCCGATCCACCTTGCCAGCGCGCTTGAGCGCCAGCGCCACCGAACCGCCGATCAGGCCGACGCCGCAGACAACCAGTTTCCGGATCAAGGCCATGAGCGTCAGCCCGCCTTGGCTTCGGCAAGCGCCACGCGCAGGGCGTCGATGAAGCGCAGGTTTTCCTCCGGCAGGCCTATGGTCACCCGCAGCCATTCCGGCATGCCGTAGCCGGCAATCGGGCGCACGATCACGCCCTGGCGCAGCAGCGCGGCATCCACCGCAACGGCATTGCCGGCACGGAAGGTGAGGAAATTGCCAGCAGAGGGAATCCACTCCAGACCCAGCTCGTCCAGCACCGCGCTGATCTGCGCCATGCCGCGGCGATTGAGATCGGCACTGCGGGCGATGAACTCCTGGTCGCCCAAGGCCGCCTCTGCCGCCACCAGCGCCAGGCTGGAAACGTTGAAGGGCTGGCGCACCCGGTTCATCAGGTCGGCGACGTCCGGATGGGCGAAAGCATAGCCGACGCGCAGCCCGGCCAGCCCGTAGGCCTTGGAGAAAGTGCGCGAAATCAGCAGATTGGGGAAATTCGCCAGCCAGGCGACAGCGTCGTAGCTTTGCTCCGGCGTGAGGTATTCGGTGTAGGCCTCGTCCAGCACGACGAGCACGTCTGCCGGCACTTTCCGCAGGAAGGCCTCCAGCGCATCGCCGGACAGGAAGGTGCCGGTGGGATTGTTGGGATTGGCGACGAAGACGACGCGGGTGTCGCCATCGATGGCCGCCGCCATCGCATCCAGGTCATGCCCATAGGCCACAGCCGGCACTTCCACGCAGCGCGCACCGGCGGCGTTGGTCGCCAGCGGATAGACGGCGAAGGCGTGCCGGGAAAACACCGCGGCGTCACCCGGGCGCAGGAAACCGGAGGCGACCAGTTCCAGGATGTCGTTCGAGCCGTTGCCGAGCACGATCTGCTCCGGCTGGACACCGTAACGAGCGGACAGGGCCGCCTTCAGCGCAAAGCCATTGCCATCGGGGTAGCGCGCCACCTCGGCCAGCGCATCGACGATGGCCTGGCGGGCAACCGGACTCATGCCCAGCGGATTTTCGTTGGAGGCGAGCTTGACGATGCTGGATTCCGGCATGTCCATTTCCCGAGCGAGCTCGGAGATGGGCTTGCCCGGCTGATAAGGCCGGATGGCACGGATGTATTCCGGGGCGCGGCTGGCGACGCTCATGCGCAACTCCTGTCCTCGGTATTCAGATTGCGGCGACGGGGTAGGAACCCAGCACTTTCACGAAGGCCGCGCGTTCGTCCAGTTCGTTCAGCGCGGCAGCCACCGCCGGCTCCTCGCGGTGTCCCTTCACGTCAGCGTAGAACACGTATTCCCACAAGCCACCGCCGGCGGGGCGGGATTCCAGCTTGGTCATGTCCACGCCATGCCGGGCCAGCGGTTCCAGCAAGGTGTGCATCGCACCCGGACGGTTGCGGGCGGAGAACACCAGCGAGGTCTTGTCATCGCCGGAGGGGCCGGCGTCGTGGGTGGCAATGACCAGGAAGCGGGTGGTGTTATCCGGCGCGTCCTCGATGTTGGTGGCCAGCTTGGTCAGGCCGTAGAGCTCGGCTGCCGCTTCGCCGGCGATCGCGCAGGACTCCGGATCTTCCGACGCCAGGCGGGCTGCCTCGGCATTGCTCGCCACCGGCACGCGCAGTACGCCGCCGAGGTTGCGATTGAGCCATTCATGGCACTGCGCCAGGGACTGGGAATGGGAATACAGGCGCTTGACCGCGCCCAGCTCGGCCGCACGCGACAGCAGATGCTGGTGAATGCGCAACTTGAGTTCGCCGCAGATCTTCAGCGGATTGACCAGCAGCAGGTCCAGGGTGACATTCACCGCGCCCTCGGTGGAATTCTCCACCGGCACTACCGCATAGTCGGCGTGGCCGGCCTCGACCGCACGGAACACATCCTCGATCGACGCCAGCGGCAGGAAGTCCGGCGCGCTGCCGAAATGCTTGCGGCTGGCGCTCTCGGAGAAGGTGCCGGCGGGGCCGAGGTAGGCCACGCGCAGCGGCTTCTCCAGCCCCAGACAGGCGGACATGATCTCGCGGAAGATCTTCTGCACCGCCTTGTCCGGCAGCGGTCCGGGATTGGCGTCACCCAGGCGGCGCAGCACCTGCGCCTCCCGCTCCGGGCGATAGAGATTGCCTTGCTTGACCTCGCCGATGCGCTGCGCGCACCGCGCCCGCTCCGACAGGCGCGCCAGGATCTCGCCGTCCAGTTGATCGATGCGATTGCGCAGATTCAGCAGTTCGTCGCTCATGCCGCCCTCCCCCTCGCCTTCAGCCCTTGCGCGCGGCGAAGTCGCGCATGAAATCCACCAGCGCCTGCACGCCTTCCAGCGGCATGGCGTTGTAGATGGAGGCGCGCATGCCACCGACCGACTTGTGGCCCTTCAACTGGGCCAGCCCGGCTTCCTTGCTTGCGGCGAGGAAGGCCTCGTTGAGCGATTCGTCACGCAGGAAGAAGGTCACGTTCATGCGCGAGCGGCAACTGGCATCCACCCGGGTTTCGTAGAACTCGCAACCGTCCAGGAAGCCGTACAACAGCTCAGCCTTGGCGATGTTGCGCTGCTCGATGCCGGCGACGCCGCCCTGGCGCTTGAGCCACTGGAACACCAGGCCGGCGATGTAGATGGCGTAGGTCGGCGGCGTGTTGTACATCGAGCCGGCTTCGGCCACCGTCTTGTAGTCGAAGGCGCTGGGGCAATGCGGTGCGGCCTGCCCCAGCAGGTCATCACGCACGACGACGATGGTAAGGCCGGCCGGGCCGATGTTCTTCTGCGCGCCACCGAACAACAGGCCGTACTTGGAGACGTCCACCGGACGCGACAGGATGTGGGAAGACACGTCCGCCACCACCGGCACCTCGGCGCGGCCGATGCGGGCGAGGTCTACCTCGAAGGGGTATTCCAACCCGCCTATGGTTTCGTTGGTGCAGGTGAAGAGGTAGGCCGGATCGGCCGACAGCTGCCAGTTCTCCATCGGCGGCACGGTGGTGTAGCCGCTGGCCTCGGAAGTGGCGGCCACATGCACGTCACCGTAGCGCAGCGCTTCCTTGCGCGACTTCACCGACCAGGAGCCGGTCAGCACGTAGTCCGCCCTGCCCTTGCTGCCCATCAGGTTGAGCGGAATGATGGCGTTCTCGCCGATCGCCCCGCCCTGCATGAACAGCACCTTGTAGTTGTCCGGCACCGCCATCAGCTCGCGCAGGTCCGCCTCGGCGGCCTCGGCGATGGAGACGAACTCTTTGCCGCGATGGCTCATCTCCATCACGCCCATGCCGGCGCCGTGCCAGTCCAGCATTTCCTCGGCGGCCTGGCGCAGCACTTCTTCCGGCAGCGCGGCCGGGCCGGCGCTGAAATTCCACACGCGGCTCATGCCTCGCTCCCCTCGCCACTAGCCTCGGGCGCAGCGCCTTCCTGGCCTTCACCCTCCTCGCCGCCGAGTTCGCCGTCTTCCAGCTCATCCGCCTCGGATTCGGCGACCTTCTCGATGCCGGCGAGGTAAGTGCCTTCGTCCAGGTTGATCAGCGTCACGCCCTGGGTGGCGCGGCCGAGCTCGCGGATGTCTTGCACCTTGGTGCGGATCAGCACCGCGCCGGTGGAAATCAGCATGACTTCGTCGGTCGGGTCGACCAGGACAGCGCCGACCAGCCGGCCGTTACGGTCGGAGGTCTGGATGGCGATCATGCCCTTGGTGCCGCGGCCGTGGCGGGTGTACTCGGCCACCGGCGTGCGTTTGCCGTAGCCATTCTCGGTGGCGGTGAGCACCGACTGAGTCTCGCCCTTGGCGACCAGCATGGCGATGACCTTCTGCCCGTCTTCCAGCGTCATGCCACGCACGCCGCGCGCGCCACGGCCCATCGGCCGCACGTCGCTCTCGGCGAAACGCACTGCCTTGCCGGCGTCAGAGAACAGCATCACGTCGCACACGCCGTCGGTGATGGCGACGCCGATCAGGTGGTCGCCGTCGTCCAGGTCTACCGCGATGATGCCGGCCTTGCGCGGGTTGGCGAAGGCGGTCAGCGTGGTCTTCTTCACCGTGCCTTCGGAGGTGGCCATGAAGACGAAATGCTCTTCATCGAAAGCCTGCACCGGCAGCACCGCGGTGATCTTCTCGCCTTCCACCAGCGGGAACAGGTTGACGATGGGCTTGCCGCGGGAGTTGCGCGCGCCTTCCGGTACCTCGTACACCTTCAGCCAGTAGGCGCGACCGCGGCTGGAGAAACACAGCACGGTGTCGTGGGTGTTGGCGACGAAGAGGTGGTCGATGAAGTCTTCATCCTTCATCGACGTGGCCTGCTTGCCGCGGCCGCCGCGGCGCTGGGCGCGGTAGTCGGCCAGAGGCTGGCGCTTGAAGTAACCGGTGTGGGACAACGTCACCACCATGTCTTCCGGCGTGATGAGATCCTCGATGTTGATCTCGGAGGTGCTCATCACCAGCTCGGAACGGCGCGGATCGCCGAACTGGATACGAATCGCCTCCAGCTCCTCGACGATGATCGCGGTAATGCGCTCCGGCCGCGCCAGGATGTCCAGCAGATCGGTGATGATGTCCATCACCTCGCGGTACTCGGCGACGATCTTGTCCTGCTCCAGCCCGGTCAGGCGCTGCAAGCGCAGTTCCAGGATGGCCTGGGCCTGCACGTCGGACAGGCGGTAGCCCTGAGCGGAGAGACCGAACAGCGGGTCCAGCCCTTCCGGCCGGTAGCTGTCGGCCAGGCCGCGGGCCAGCATCTCTTCCACCAGCGGCGAGCGCCAGGTGCGCTCCATCAGGCCGCGCTTGGCGTCGGCCGGCGTCGGCGCCGCCTTGATCAGGGCGATGATCTCGTCCACGTTGGACAGCGCCACCGCCAGGCCTTCCAGGATGTGGCCGCGGTCGCGCGCCTTGCGCAGTTCGAAGATGGTGCGGCGGGTGACGACCTCGCGGCGGTGCTCCAGGAAGCACACCAGCATCTGCTTGAGGTTCAGCAGGCGCGGCTTGCCATCCACCAGCGCCACCATGTTCATGCCGAAGGTGTCCTGCAACTGGGTGTGCTTGAACAGGTTGTTCAGCACCACTTCCGGCATTTCGTTGCGCTTGAGCTCGATCACCACCCGCATGCCGGATTTGTCCGACTCATCGCGGATCTCGCTGATGCCCTCGACCTTTTTGTCGTTCACCAGTTCGGCGATGCGCTCCAGCAGGGTGCGCTTGTTCACCTGGTAGGGCAGCTCGTCGACGATGATCGCTTCGCGGTCGCCGTTCTTGCCGATGGGCTCGATGTGGGTGCGCGCACGCATCACCACCCGGCCGCGGCCGGTACGATAGCCCTCGTGCACGCCATGCAGGCCGTAGATTAGGCCGGCGGTGGGGAAGTCCGGCGCCTTGACGATCTGGATCAGCGTCTCGATGTCGGTTTCCGGCTCGGCCAGCACTTTCAGGCAGGCGTCGAGCACTTCGCCCAGGTTGTGCGGCGGAATGTTGGTCGCCATGCCCACCGCGATACCGGACGAACCGTTGATCAGCAGATTGGGGATGCGCGCCGGCAGGATCAGCGGCTCTTTCTCGGAACCGTCGTAGTTCGGGCCGAAATCGACGGTTTCCTTGTCGATGTCCGCCAGCAGTTCGTGGCCGATGCGGGCCATGCGGATTTCGGTGTAACGCATCGCCGCGGCGTTGTCGCCGTCGACCGAACCGAAGTTGCCCTGGCCATCGACCAGCATGTAGCGCAGGGAGAAATCCTGCGCCATGCGGACTATGGTGTCGTAGACCGCAGAGTCACCGTGCGGGTGATATTTACCGATGACGTCGCCGACGATACGGGCCGACTTCTTGTAAGCCCGGTTCCAGTCGTTGGACAGCTCATGCATCGCGTAAAGAACGCGTCGATGTACCGGCTTGAGGCCGTCCCGGGCATCGGGAAGCGCCCGCCCCACGATCACGCTCATCGCGTAATCCAGGTAGGAGTGGCGCATTTCCTCCTCGAGGCTGATCGGCAGCGTTTCTTTGGCGAACTGTGTCATGCTCGAAGGCGGTAAAACCCGCGTGAACCAAAAGCGTGCGATCTTAACACGCGGCGCCACCCACCGGCCGGCCGCCCCGCCGGAGCCGGCCACCGCCCGGCTTCAGACCGCCTCTGAAGCAGACAACAGCACCGCCGCATCCTCGCGCCAGAACTGCAGCGCGCGGTAATAACCCTCCCACACGCAGCCATTGCATCCACGGCCGCAGCAGGTCGTCGGCAGCGGCGGCGGCGAGCGGTGCGCCAGGGAGCGCTCATCGAGCAAGGCCTGCATGGCGGCCACCAGCGCTTCGGCGTCGGCAAGGTTGCGCAGGGGCAAGGTCAGCAAGCGGTTGAGTGGGCTCATATCGCCGGCAGCCGGCGAGCCGATGGACGAAGAGGACATCGAGACAGAACGGAAGGAGGATGCGGCCAACATGGCCAGCGGCGAATCTAGCACGACGAAAAAAGTTCCCGTCCAGCTCTTGAAAACACTTTTCACGCCCCCACGTACCCGCCCGTTGAAGACGTAATTTAGGGAGCAGACATGCAGGATCCGAATCAGACCCCCAAGGCGGCAACGGAACTCGAACAACAGGCAGCGCCTGCGGAGGCTCCTGCCACCGAGGAAAGCAACCAGGTGGAAGCCATGCCCAGCCTGGAAGAAAGCCTGCGCCAGGCGGAACTGAAGGCAGCCGAGCACTACGACGCCTGGCTGCGCGCCAAGGCGGAGGGCGAGAACATCCGCCGCCGCGCCCAGGAAGACATCGCCAAGGCCTCCAAATTTGCTGCCGAGAAGTTCTCCGGCGCCATGGTGCCGGTGAAGGACAGCCTGGAAGCCGCGCTGGCGGTGGAGAACCAGACCGTCGAGAAGATGCGCGAGGGCGTCGAGCTCACCCTCAAGCAGCTGGCTTCCGCCTTCGAAGGCGCCGGCCTCACCGAGGAAAACCCGGTGGGCCAGAAGTTCGACCCGAACCGCCACCAGGCCATCAGCGCGATCGAAGCCGAAGGCGAACCGAACACCGTCATCAACGTGCTGCAGAAAGGTTACCTGCTGCATGAGCGCGTGATCCGCCCCGCCCTGGTCGTCGTCTCCAAGGCCAAAGGCTGAACGACAGCGGCTTGAAAGCGCCTGTCGCCACCCCATATTCGAATCAAGTCGGACGGCACGCAGCCGCTCCTCAATGAATCCGGAAATCTGAAAGGAAAACAATCATGGGCAAGATCATCGGCATCGACCTCGGCACCACCAATAGCTGCGTTTCCGTGATGGAAGGCGGCAAGCCCAAGGTCATCGAAAACTCCGAAGGCGCGCGCACCACGCCGTCCGTCGTCGCCTACGCAGAAGACGGCGAGATCCTGACCGGCGCGCCGGCCAAGCGTCAGGCGGTCACCAACGCTAGGAACACCCTGTTCGCGGTCAAGCGCCTGATCGGCCGCCGCTTCGAAGAGAAAGAAGTGCAGAAGGACATCGACCTGATGCCCTACACCATCACCAAGGCCGACAACGGTGACGCCTGGGTGGAAGTGCGCGGCAAGAAGATCGCCCCGCCGCAGGTTTCCGCCGAAGTGCTGCGCAAGATGAAGAAGACCGCCGAGGACTACCTCGGCGAGGAAGTGACCGAAGCCGTCATCACCGTGCCGGCCTACTTCAACGACAGCCAGCGCCAGGCCACCAAGGACGCTGGCCGCATCGCCGGCCTGGAAGTGAAGCGCATCATCAACGAGCCGACCGCGGCCGCGCTCGCCTTCGGCATGGACAAGAAGCCGGGCGACTCCAAGATCGCGGTGTATGACCTCGGCGGCGGTACCTTCGACATCTCCATCATCGAAATCGCTGACCTCGACGGCGAGCACCAGTTCGAAGTGCTGGCCACCAACGGCGACACCTTCCTCGGCGGCGAGGACTTCGACCAGCGCATCATCGATTACATCGTCACCGAGTTCCAGAAAGACCAGGGCGTAGACCTGAAGAAGGATGTACTCGCGCTGCAGCGCCTGAAGGAAGCGGCTGAAAAGGCCAAGATCGAGCTCTCCTCCAGCGCCCAGACCGAAATCAACCTGCCCTACATCACCGCCGACGCCACCGGCCCGAAGCACCTGGCACTGAAGATCACCCGCGCCAAGTTCGAATCCCTGGTGGAAGACCTGATCGAGCGCTCCATCGAGCCCTGCCGTGTCGCGCTGAAGGATGCCGGCGTGAAAGTGTCGGACATCGACGACGTCATCCTGGTCGGCGGCCAGACCCGCATGCCCAAGGTGCTGGAAAAGGTGAAGGAGTTCTTCGGCAAGGATCCGCGCCGTGACGTGAACCCGGACGAAGCCGTGGCCGTGGGCGCCTCCATCCAGGGCGGCGTGCTGCAGGGCGAAGTGAAGGACGTGCTGTTGCTGGACGTCTCCCCGCTGTCGCTGGGCATCGAGACCCTGGGCGGCGTAATGACCAAGCTGATTCAGAAGAACACCACCGTGCCGACCAAGGCCAGCCAGGTGTTCTCCACCGCCGACGACAACCAGGGCGCGGTCACCATCCACGTGTTGCAGGGCGAGCGCGAGATGGCCTCCGGCAACAAGAGCCTGGGCCAGTTCAACCTGGAAGGCATCCCGCCGGCGCCGCGCGGCACGCCGCAGATCGAAGTCATCTTCGACATCGACGCCAACGGCATCCTGCATGTGTCGGCCAAGGACAAGGCCACCGGCAAGGAGAACAAGATCACGATCAAGGCCAACTCCGGCTTGTCCGAGGACGAGATCCAGCGCATGGTCCAGGACGCTGCCGCTCACGCCGAGGAAGACAAGAAGGCGCACGAGCTGGTCGACACCCGCAACCAGTGCGACGCCCTGGTGCACTCGGTGAAGAAGGCGCTGACCGAACACGGCGACAAGGTCGCGGCCGAAGAGAAGGCCAAGATCGAAGCCGCGCTGGCCGAAGCCGAAGAGGCGCTGAAGAGCAACGACAAGGACACCATCGAAGCCAAGAGCCAGGCCCTGGCCATGGCCAGCCAGAAGCTGGGCGAGCAGATGTACGCCCAGACCGAAGGCGGCGCCCAGCCGGGCGCGGCGGCCGGTGGCGCCAGCAGCGGCAAGGCTGACGATGCCGATGTGGTGGATGCCGAGTTCACCGAGGTGAAGGACAAGAAGTAAGGCCCCGCCGGGCAGTACCCTGGCCGAGCTTGCGCCGGAGCCTCTCCGGTGCTCGCTCGGCCTTTGCATGACGTAGCCTGAGCGAGAAACCATGTCGAAAAGGGATTACTACGAAGTCCTCGGCGTCAATCGCGATGCCGGCGACGACGAGATCAAGAAGGCCTACCGCAAGCTGGCCATGAAGTACCACCCGGACCGCAATCCGGACAACAAGGAAGCCGAGGAAAAATTCAAGGAGGCCAAGGAGGCCTACGAGATGCTTTCCGACGCCCAGAAGAAGGCCGCCTACGACCGCTACGGCCATGCCGGCGTCGATCCCTCCATGGGCGGCGGCCAGCAAGGCTTCGACGGCTTCGCCGACGCCTTTTCCGACATCTTCGGCGACATCTTCGGTGGCGGAGGCGGTGGTGGTGGTCGCGGCCGTTCCAACGTCTATCGCGGCGCCGATCTACGCTACAACCTCGAGATCACCCTCGAGGAAGCCGCCCGCGGCGCGGAAAAGACCATCCGCATTCCCACAGTGGAGGAGTGCGAGACCTGCCACGGCAGCGGCGCCAAGCCCGGCACCCAGGCGAAGAGCTGCCCCACCTGCGGCGGCGCCGGCCAGGTGCGCATCCAGCAAGGCTTCTTCTCCATCCAGCAGACCTGCCCGAAGTGCCACGGCAGCGGACGCATCATCCCCGACCCCTGCCGCGACTGTGGCGGCGCCGGCCGGGTGAAGAAGCAGAAGACGCTGGAAGTGAAGATTCCCGCCGGCATCGACGAAGGCATGCGCCTGCGTCACGCTGGCCACGGCGAACCCGGCGTGAATGGCGGCCCTCCGGGCGACCTCTACGTCGAGATCCACATCCGCCAGCACGCGGTGTTCCAGCGTGACCGCGACGACCTGCATTGCGAGATGCCGATCAGCTTCACCACCGCGGCCCTGGGCGGCGAGATCGAGATCCCGACTCTGGACGGCATGGCGCGCCTGAAGATCCCGACCGAGACCCAGAGCGGCAAGGTCTTCCGCCTGCGCGGCAAGGGCATCCGCAACGTGCGCAGCCAGGCCCCCGGCGATCTGATGTGCCACGTGGTGGTGGAAACCCCGGTGAACCTCACCGACCGCCAGAAGGAACTGCTGCGGGAGTTCGAGGACGTTTCCAGCAGCGACGCGGAACGTCACAACCCCAAAGCTAAGTCCTGGATGGACAAGGTGCGCGACTTCTTCGCGACCTGAACGCCGGACAGCGGCAAGGCAAACAAAAAGGGGAGGCAATTGCCTCCCCTTTTTGTTCATGAGCGCGAACCTTGCCTTGGGCGGATTACCTGGCCCTCATCAGCCTCCGCTCACCGCAGCCGACGCTCAGGCCCGCCGCCAGGTCGTTCCAGCAGCAGAGTCCTCAAGTATCACGCCCGCAGCCAGCAACTCCGCGCGAATGCGGTCGGCAGCAGCGTAGTCCTTTGCTTTTTTCGCAGCTGCTCGCTCGGCAATCGCCGTGTCGATGGCTGCGGCATCCAGACCATCCGCCTCACCCACCCCGGCCTGCAGGAAGACAACCGGCTCACGCTCCAGCAGACCAAGCACGCCACCCAGGGCGCGCAACTGGCCGGCCAGCGCGGCGGAACCATCACGATTCACCTCGTTGGCAAGATCGAACAGCACCGCGACCGCCTCGGCGGTGTTGAAGTCATCGTCCATCGCGGCACGGAAACGCCGCGCATGCGCCTCTTCCCAATCCACCGCCACATCCGCCGCCTCCACATTCTTCAGCGCGGTGTAGAGCCGCGTCAGCGCGCTGCGAGCGTCTTCCAGGTGGGCATCGGAGTAGTTCAGCGGGCTGCGGTAATGGGCACGCAGGATGAAGAAACGCACCACCTCGGCGTCGTACTTCTTCAGCACGTCGCGGATGGTGAAGAAGTTGCCGAGGGACTTCGACATCTTCTCGTCATCCACCCGCACGAAACCGTTGTGCATCCAGTAATTGACGAAGGTATGCTCGTGCGCCCCTTCGGACTGGGCAATCTCATTTTCGTGATGGGGGAACTGCAGATCCTGCCCGCCGCCGTGGATGTCGAAATGGTCACCGAGCAGATCGGAGCTCATCGCCGAGCACTCGATGTGCCAGCCTGGCCGCCCTTCTCCCCAGGGTGAGGCCCACTTGGCGTCAGAAGGCTCCTCCGCCTTGGCATGCTTCCACAGCACGAAATCCAGCGGATCATGTTTCTCACCCGCGACATCCACCCGCTCGCCGGCACGCAACTCGTCCAGCGACTTACCGGAGAGCTTGCCGTAACCGGGGAACTTGCGCACCGCGTAACAGACGTCGCGGTTCGCCGCCACGTAGGCGAGACCCTTCTCCTGCAAGCGCTCGATCAGGGTGGTCATGCTGGCGATGTAGTCGGTCGCGCGCGGCTCGTGGTCCGGGCGCAGCACGCCGAGGGCGTCGGCATCTTCATGCATCGCAGCGATGAAGCGGTCCGTCAGTGCCCGCAGGCTCTCGCCCTTTTCACCGGCACGACGGATGATCTTGTCGTCGATGTCGGTGATGTTGCGCACATAGGTCACCGCGTAGTTGCTGGCACGCAGCCAGCGCGCCACCATGTCGAAAGCGACCATCACACGGGCGTGGCCCAGATGGCAGTAGTCGTACACCGTCATCCCACAGACGTACATCCGCACCTTGCCAGGCTCGATGGGGTGGAAAACTTCCTTGCTGCGCGAGAGGGTGTTGTAGATCGAAAGCATGCCGTCAGACCAAGCAGATTAAGGCACCAAGGCGGAGTCGAAGCGCGAAAAAAAGCGGGCCCGACCGGACCCGCCCTTCTTCAGCCCCGCGCCGCGGAGGCTCTTGATTGTGGGAGTGTAGGGGTATTGATAAAATGCCCCGTTCCGTTCTCCGCACATTCTCTGAATATCAAAGCAGTATAGCACAATGAGAATTCGCCCCTCCCTCGCCTCGGGCGCGTTGAGCGTGGCCTTGCTCGTCGGTCTGGTCCCTGCACAGGCAGCCGACGGTATCAAGGATCTGCAGTCCCTCATTCGTACAGGCAAGCCCGCGGATGCCCTTTCGCGTGCAGACAAACTCATCGCGGCCAACCCGCGGGATCCGCAACCGCGTTTCCTGAAAGGTGTCGCGCTGGCCGAACTCGGCAAGCGCGATGAAGCCATCGCCGTCTTCCAACAGCTGACGCAGGATTTTCCCGCCCTGCCCGAGCCGTACAACAACCTGGCCGTGCTCTACGCCCAGCAGAAGGAGTACGACAAGGCCAGGACGACGCTGGAGCGCGCGCTGCGAACCCACCCCAGCTACGCCACCGCACATCAGAACCTCGGCGACCTCTATGCCCAGCTGGCCACCCAGGCCTACGGCAAGGCGCTGCAGATAGACGGTGGCAAGGGCGCCGACCAGACCGCCCGGCTGGCACTGCTGGCGGAAATGACGCCGGCGGCATCGGCGCCGCCACAGATGGTGGCCTCGCTGCCGGCGGCGGCAATCGAAAAGCCGGTGGAGAAAACACCGGAGAAGCCTGCTGCCGAAGCCAGAGTGGAAGCCAAACCTGCGCCGACTCCGGTCGCTCCACCGCCTGTGGCGCCACCACCGGTAGCCAAGGCACCCGCAGCAACCGAAGCTCCGCGCACCGAAACACCCCGCGCTGCGGCGCCCCAGCCCACACCGCCGGCCACTCCTGAACGCCCGGCACCGCCGCCTCCGCCCAAGCCGGTGGAACCGCCGGTGAGCAGCCCCGTGGCGGGCGATGCCAAGCAACAGGAAGGCGCGGTGGTGAAGGCCGCCGAGGCTTGGGCCAAGGCATGGTCCACCCAGGATGTGAAAGGCTATCTCGGCCACTACGACCGCGACTTCCAGGTGCCGAACAACCGACCGCGCCAGGAATGGGAGCGTGAGCGCGAGCAGCGCATCGCGCGCCCCGGTGCGATCTCGGTGGAAATCGAGAATGCCCGCGTCAGCCTGAATGGCGACCGCGCCACGCTGCGCTTCCGCCAGCACTATCGCTCCAGCGGCTTCAACGGCTCCACCAACAAAACGCTGGAATTCGTCCGTCGCGGCGAACAATGGCGCATCCTGCGCGAAAGCGTAGGCAATTGAGCATGAACACCACAACCAGGCTTCGTACCTTGCTGGCCGCCATACTCACGGCCAGCCTGCTGCCGGCCGCCGTCCAGGCGGCGCCCGCCGATCGCCGGATTTCCGACGCTGGCCCGGAGGCCGCGCTCCAGGTCATCTTCGGCGAGATCGAAACCAATCGCCTGGACGCCGCTTTCGACCGCACCGAAGCCCTGCTGCAGGCTTACCCCAACTTCCGTCTGGCTCACCTGATCAAGGGCGACCTGCTGCTCGCCCGCGCCCGGCCGCTTGCAGCCTTCGGCAATGCCGACGGCGCGGACCAGCAACTGGAAGGCCTACGCGAAGAAGCCGCCGCCCGGCTGCGCGCCTACCAGGAACGCCCGCCCAAGGACTACGTGCCGCGCTACCTGCTGCAGATGGAGCAGGACCAACGCTACGCGGTGGTGGTCGATACCAAGCGCGCCCGGCTCTACGTGTACCGGAACGACAACGGCAAGCCCCGCTTCGTCGCCGACTTCTACGCCAGCCATGGCAAAGCCGGCGCGGAGAAAGTCAAGGAAGGCGACAACCGCACGCCGCTCGGCGTCTATCACGTCACCTCCTTCATCTCTCCCGCCCGTCTGCCGGATTTCTACGGCAGCGGCGCCTTCCCGATCAATTACCCCAACGACTGGGACAAGCGCCTGGGCCGCACCGGCCATGGCATCTGGCTGCACGGCACGCCCAGCGACACTTACGCCCGTCCGCCCAAGGCCTCGGAAGGCTGCGTGGTACTGGCCAACCAGGACTTCTCGGCGCTGGCCAACTACATCGAGCCTGGCCAGACACCCGTCATCATCAGCAACGAGATCGAATGGCTGTCGCTGGATGACTGGCAGGCGCAACGCAGCAGCCTGGGCAAGGCCATCGAAACCTGGCGCAGCGATTGGGAAGGGAACAACGTCGAACGCTACCTTTCTCACTACTCGGATGACTTCCGCGGCGACAAGCTGGACCACGCCAGCTGGATGGCCCAGAAACGCCGGGTGGCCGTCACCCGGGGGCCGGCGAAGATCACGGTGGAAAAGCTCAGCATGTTCCGCAACCCCGGCAAGGACGAGATGGTCGTAGTGACCTTCGACCAGGAGTTCCGCACCGACAAGCACACCGACAAGATGCGCAAGCGGCAATACTGGAAACGCGAAGGCGAACACTGGAAGATCGTCTTCGAAGGCGCCGCCTGAGCGCCTGCCCTCCTCACCAAACCGGAGCGACAATGAAACGCTTTTTTGCCCGCATCCTCTCCCTTTTCGCCCTGCTGTCCCTGTTCGCCGGCGCGGCCCATGCCGCCAATGCCTACGTGGAGCTGGAAACCGACCAGGGCAATGTCGTCCTCGAGCTCTATCCAGACAAAGCGCCCAAGAGCGTGGAGAACTTCCTCCAGTACGTACGTGACGGCCACTACACCGGCACCATCTTCCACCGCGTGATCCCCGGCTTCATGGTCCAGGGCGGCGGCTTCGACGCCAGCATGCGGGAGAAATCCACCCGGCCGCCGATCGAAAACGAAGCCCGCAACGGCCTCAAGAACGAGGTCGGCACCATCGCCATGGCCAGAACGCCGGCGCCGCACTCCGCCGCCGCGCAGTTCTTCATCAACGTGGCGGCCAACCGCTTCCTGGACTACCCGTCCTCCGATGGCTGGGGTTACGCGGTGTTCGGCAAGGTGGTGCGCGGCATGGACGTTGTCACCGCCATCACCCGTGTGCCCACCCGCAACCTCGGCATGCATCAGAACGTACCGGCCACCCCGGTCGTCATCCGCGGCGCCCGCGTCCTCGACGCCCTGCCTCCCGCCGCGGCCACCAAGCCCTGAAACGCGGCAGACGCCGCCCTTCACCGAACAACCAACACATCAGGAGCCCCATCATGGCAGTCAAGCTGCACACCAACCACGGCGTCATCACCTTGGAACTGGACGCCGAGAAGGCCCCGGTCACCGTCGAGAACTTCCTCGCCTACGTGGAAGCCGGCCACTACGACAACACCGTATTCCATCGCGTCATCGACGGCTTCATGATCCAGGGCGGCGGCTTCGAACCGGGCATGAAGCAGAAGCCCACCCGCGACCCGATCAAGAACGAGGCCGACAACGGCCTGAAGAACGACCACGGCACCATCGCCATGGCCCGCACCCAGGCGCCGCATTCCGCCTCCGCCCAGTTCTTCATCAACGTGGCCGACAACGACTTCCTCAACTTCCGCTCCCCCGACCTGCAGGGCTGGGGCTATTGCGTGTTCGGCAAGGTCAGCGACGGCCTGGACGTGGTGGAGAAGATCCGCGCGGTCAAGACCGGCTCCAGCGGCTTCCACCAGGACGTGCCGAAGGAAGACGTGATCATCGAGCGCGCCGAGATCGTCTGACGGTGCAACAGGCGCCGCAACAAGCCGCAAGCAACACGGGGGCGGCGCCTGCCGCCGCTCCTGCCCTCTTCCTGTCCGACCTCCACCTCTCCGACGAGCACCCGGAAACCATCGCCGCCTTCCTCGGCTTCCTTGCCGGACCGGCACGCCAGGCAGCCAGCGTCTGGATACTGGGCGATCTCTTCGAATACTGGGCTGGCGACGACGATCTCACCGCGCCACTGAACGCCACCGTCTGCGAGGCCCTGCGCACGCTGTCGGACGCTGGTGTGCAAGTCGCCTTCATACGCGGCAACCGCGACGTGCTGATAGGCGAGGCCTTCGCCCACGCCGCCGGCCTGCGCCTGCTGCCCGACCCCTGCGAAATCCTCATCGACGGCCGCCGCCTGCTGTTGAGCCACGGCGACGCACTCTGCACCGACGACCTCGCCTACCAGGCCTACCGCCAGCAGGTCCAGGACGCCGATTGGCAGCGCGCATTCCTCGCCCGGCCGCTGGCAGAGCGCAAGGCCTTCATCGAAAGCCTTCGTCAGCGCAGCGAAGAAGCGAAGCGGGAGAAGACGATGGCGATCATGGATGTGAATCCGGATGCGGTCGTCGAACTGTTACGCACACACGATGAACCGCTACTGATCCACGGCCATACCCATCGGCCGGCACAGCATCATCATGCTGTGGATGGAGAGGACTGCGAACGCTGGGTTCTGCCGGACTGGCATGACAGCGCCCGCTATCTGGAATACTCGAACGGCAATCTGCACCGCCGGGAGTGGAAGCCGGCCTGAGCCGCGACGGCATTGCGCCGTCGCATGACAGGCACAGCTCAATGACGATCAGCGGCCGCGCAGACCGCTGCTCAGATCTGCCTGCAGATCCCCGACCGACTCCAGCCCGACGGCAATGCGCAGCAGGCCATCGCTGATGCCGGCGGCGGCACGCGCTTCGGGAGAAATGCGGCCATGCGTCGTCGAGGCCGGATGGGTGATAGTGCTCTTGGTGTCGCCCAGGTTGGCGGTGATGGACAAGGTCTTGCACGCATCCACCACTCGCCAGGCAGCTTCGCGACCACCCTCGACCTCGAAACTGACAATGGCGCCGCCCGACTTCTGCTGACGCATCGCCAGCTCATGCTGCGGATGCGAAGCCAGCCCGGGATAGAACACCCGCGCCACGCCCGGCTGAGCTTCCAGCCAGCTCGCCAGCGCCAGTGCATTGGCCGACTGCGCCTCCATGCGGATGCGCAAGGTTTCCAGGCCTTTCAGGATCACCCAGGCATTGAAGGGCGACAGCGTCGGACCCGCGGTGCGCAGGAACTTGAACACCTCTTCGGTGATCGCCTTCGCGCCCGCCACCGCACCGCCCAGCACCCGCCCCTGACCGTCCAGATACTTGGTGGCGGAATGCACCACCACGTCCGCCCCCAGCGCCAACGGCTGTTGCAGCGCCGGCGTGCAGAAGCAGTTGTCCACCGCCAGGATCGCGCCGGCCTCGTGGGCAATCGCCGCCACCGCGGCGATGTCCACCACTTCGGTCAGCGGGTTGGACGGCGTCTCGATGAAGAACAGCTTGGTACGCGGCTTGACCGCCTCGCGATAAGCGTTCAGGTCGGTCGCCGGCACGAAGCTGGTCTCGATGCCGAACTTGGCCATGATGGTACCCAGCAGCTGCTGGGTGGCGCCGAAGAGGCCACGCGAGGCAACGATGTGATCGCCAGCCTGCATGGTCGCCATCACCAGAGACAGCACCGCCGACATGCCGGACGCGGTGGCCACGCAGGCGTCCGCCCCTTCCAGCGCCGCCAGCCGGGTCTGCATCGCACTGACGGTGGGGTTGGAGAAACGGGCGTAAACATTCCCCTCCTCCTCGCCGGAGAAGCGCGCGGCCGCCTGGGCGGCGCTTTCGAAAACGAAGCTGGAGGTGAGGTACAGCGCCTCGGAGTGCTCGTTGAACTGGCTCCGTGCAGTACCGGCACGAACTGCCAGGGTATCGAAATCGAATTGGTCCATTGCTCAGTGGTCCTGGCTGCTGGTTGCCAGGTTGAGATCGAGCTGGCCGGCGTCGTTCTCTTCGCCCCCCGACTTGCCACCCTCGTTGCGCTGGTTCTCGACGCCGCTGAGGTACTCGGCGGTGATGTCGCCGGTCACATAGCTGCCATCGAAACAGGAGGTCTCGAAGAAGTTGATCGAGGGATTCACCGCCCGCACCGCCGCCTTCAGATCATCCAGATCCTGGTACAGCAGGCCGTCCGCACCGATTTCCTTGCAGATCTCTTCTTCGTTCCGGTCGGACGCGATCAGCTCGCCACGCGTCGGCATATCGATGCCGTACACGTTGGCGTAGCGCACCGGAGGCGCCGCCGAGGCCAGATAGACCTTGGTCGCCCCGGCCTCGCGGGCCATGTTGACGATTTCCTTGCTGGTCGTGCCGCGGACGATGGAGTCATCCACCAGCAGCACATTCTTGCCCTGGAATTCCTGATGGATGGTGTTCAGCTTCTGGCGCACCGACTTCTTGCGGGTGGCCTGGCCGGGCATGATGAAGGTGCGGCCGATGTAGCGGTTCTTGACGAAACCTTCGCGGTACGGGAGACCAAGGCGATGCGCCATCTCCATCGCCGCCGGACGGCTGGAGTCGGGGATGGGAATCACCACGTCGATCTGCACGTTCGGCATGGTGCGCCTCATCTTCTCCGCGAGGAATTCGCCCATCTTGACGCGCGACTCATACACAGACACGCCGTCGATGATGGAGTCCGGGCGCGCCAGGTAGACGAACTCGAACATGCAGGGTGCTTCCACCGTGCGCTCGGCGCACTGGCGGCTACGGAAATTGCCCTCGGTGTCGATCAGGATGGCCTCGCCCGGCGCAACGTCGCGCAGCAGCTTGAAGCCCAGCACGTCCACCGCCACCGATTCGGAAGCCACCAGCCATTCGGTACCCTCGCCCACATCATTGCGGCCGATGACCAGCGGGCGGATACCGTAGGGGTCGCGGAAAGCGAGCAGGCCGTAGCCGGCGATCATCACCACCGCGGCGTAGGCGCCACGACAGCGCCGGTGCACGCCGGCCACCGCGCGGAACACCGCCTCTTCGTCCAGCTTCAGGCCCTTGCAGGCGGCCTGCAACTCATGGGCGAGGACGTTGAGCAGCACCTCGGAGTCGGAATTGGTGTTGATGTGACGCAGGTCGGCGAGAAACATCTCGCGCTTCAGCTCTTCCGAGTTCGTCAGGTTGCCGTTGTGGGCCAGCAGCAGGCCGAAGGGCGAATTGACGTAGAAGGGCTGGGCTTCGGCCGCGTTGTAGGCGGAACCGGCAGTCGGGTAGCGCACATGGGCGATGCCCCAGTTGCCGTCGAGATTTCGCATGTTGCGGGTGCGGAACACGTCACGCACCAGGCCAGAGCCCTTGTGCATGTGGAACCGGCCGCCCTCCGACGCCGCCGTGACGATGCCAGCGGCATCCTGCCCGCGATGTTGAAGGACCTGCAGTCCGTCGTAGAGCAACTGATTGACCGGGGAAGTCGCGACGACCCCAAGAATTCCGCACATTTGGAAGACCTGCCTATCTGAAACGAATCCTGTCGGCCACCGCATCCGGTAGCCACGGTTTGGCGGCCACGACCGCCGTCTCGAGCGGCGGCGAGAACATCGCATTCGCCCACCAGGGCTCACGCGCCACGCCGACCAACCCACCCAGCAAAACGACCACGAACGCGATGCACAGACCGCGCGCGAGGCCGAAAAGTGCCCCGAAGAACCTGTCCGTCGCCCCCAGCCCCGCGGCACGCAACAACTCGCGGAGGAGGAAACGGATGAAGGCGGCCAGCAACAGCACCGCCACGAATACCAGAACAAAACCCGCTACTTGGCGCCATCCCGGCTCGGCAATCAGCCCTTCGAGCATGCCCGCCGCCACGCTACCGTAACGCCAGGCCGCAAGCAGCGCCATGACCCAGGCCACGAGGGCCATCACTTCGCTCACCAGGCCACGCCACATTCCCACCGCCGCGGACAAAGCCAGAACGGTGAGAAACACATAATCGAATACCGTCATCTGAACGCTGTCATCGCGGCGCCAGCACCGCGTTCTGCCCCTGCGCCTTCAGCCGTGCAGCCACTTTCTCCGCCTCGTCCTTCTTGGTGAAGGGACCGACGCGCACACGGGTGACGTTGCCCGCGCGCTCGGTGTAGGCAGCATAGCCCTGCTTCTTCAGATCGGCGCTGAGGCCACCGGCCTTGGCCGCATCACCGAAGGCACCCACCTGCAGCACATAGGACTCGACGGCCGCAGGCTGTTGTGCAGCGGCTTGGCCACCGCTCAGAATGGCTTGCACTCTGGCCGCTTCGTCGCCTCGATTGGCCGCAGGGGGCGTGGATGGAGTCTGAACCGGCGGTTTGACGGATGCTTGCGGCGGAGGAGGAGCAACCGGGTTCGCAGGTGTGGGCAATGGCTCAGGTTGCGAAGTGGCAGGCGCCTCTTCCGGCACAGGAGGAATCTCGGGTTCCGGCTGCGGCTCGCGGGACAAGGCGGCCCGCGGCGGCGGCACGTTGCCGCGGTCGGGGATGGAAACCTGGATGTCCTGCCCGGTGGGCCTCGGCTCCTGGTCCATCATCACCGGCAGCAGGATGGCGGCAAGCAGCGCCAGCGCGGCTGCGCCGACAAGGCGCCGACGGGCGCGCTTCTTGATCTCGAGGTTGTCTGCGTCGCTCACCCGGAAACCCTCAGTGCCGTTCGGCCCGCCTCTGGTCCTGGATGGCCGTGAGCACATCCGCCACGGTCAGGAAGGAGCCAAAGACGACGATTCTATCACCCTCGGCAGCGCTTTTCCGCGCTGCATCATAAGCGTCGGCCGGGCTACGGAAGGTATGCACATCGCCCTTGGCCTCGGCCGCATGCAGGCGGATCGCCAGCGCTTCCGCATCCACGCCGCGGGGGCCAGGCAGGCCGGCGATGAGCCAATGGTCCACCCTATCCTTGAGCAGTGCAACCACGCCTTCCACATCCTTGTCCGCCAGCATGCCGAACACCGCCCAGGTTTCCGGGTAGAAGCCCATGCCTGAAAGATTCTCGGCGAGCACACCAGCAGCCTGCGGATTGTGTGCGACATCCAGCACCACCGCCGGCTTGCCAGGCAGCACCTGGAAGCGGCCCGGCACCTCAACCAGCATCAGGCCCTCACGCACCGACTGCATGGAAACCGGAATCCGATCGCGCAAGGTATCGAGCGCGGTCAGTACCGCTGCCGCGTTGAGCAACTGATTGGCGCCGCGCAGCGAGGGATAGGCCAGACCTCCTCGCCTGTTCAGCTTGCCGCTGGCGTGCGGGGCGTCATAGCGCCAGTAACCCCACTGCTGGCGATCCCCGCCAAAGCCGAAATCCCGACCGCTGACCCAAAGCTTGGCGCCAATACGTTCAGCATGCTCCAGCACCGAGGTGGGCGGCTGTGGATCGCCGCAGACTGCGGGGCGGCCAGCGCGGAAGATACCGGCCTTCTCGAAACCGATGGATTCTCGGTCATCGCCCAGGAATTCCATGTGATCCAGCGCGACGCCGGTGACGATGGCGCAATCGGCGTCGAACACGTTCACCGCGTCCAATCGGCCTCCCAGGCCGACCTCCAGGATGATCACATCCAGCTCGGCCCTGCGGAAAACCTCCCAGGCGGCCAGCGTGCCATGTTCGAAATAGGTCAGCGGCATCTCACCGCGAGCCTGCTCGACTGTTTCGAGAGCCGTGACCAGCGCCTCGTCGCTCACATCCTGACCATTCAGGCGCACACGCTCGTTGTAGCGCTGCAGGTGCGGCGAGGTATAGCAGCCCACCTTGTAGCCTTCCGCCAGCAGGATGGCCTCCAGCATCGCGCAGGTAGAGCCTTTGCCGTTGGTACCACCAACGGTAATGAGCACCGCTTCCGGGGCATCGCCCATGTTGGCGCGGACAGCCTGCACCCGCTCCAGCCCAAGCTGGATCACCTGCCCATGCCGGCTCTCCAGCAGATCGAGCCAGGCGGCCAGTGTCTTCGGCAACGACATCGCTTGCAGTCTCAGCAGCGGCTCAAGCCTTGACCGAAGGCTGGCGGCACATCAGCGTCAGCAGATCGGCCAGACGCTCGCGCAGCTCACGGCGATCCACGATCATGTCGATCGCGCCCTTCTCCAGCAGGAACTCGGAGCGCTGGAAGCCTTCTGGCAGCTTTTCGCGCACCGTCTGCTCGATCACACGCGGACCAGCGAAGCCGATCAGCGCGCCCGGCTCGGCAATCACCACGTCGCCCATGAAGGCGAAGCTGGCGGAGACGCCACCCATGGTCGGGTCGGTCAGCAGCGTGATGAAAGGCAGCTTGCGCTGTGCCAGTTGGGTGATGACAGCGGTGGTCTTGGCCATCTGCATCAGGGAAAACAGACCTTCCTGCATGCGGGCGCCGCCGGTAGCGGTGATGCAGATGAAGGGCAGGCGCTGCTCCAGCGCGGCACGCGCGCCGCGCACGAAGCGCTCGCCCACCACCGAGCCCATGGAGCCGCCGAGGAACTCGAACTCGAAGCAGGCCACGACCACCGGCACGGTCTGGATCGCGCCCTGCATGACCACCATCGCATCCGCCTCGCCGGTGTCGGCAACGGCACTGGAAAGGCGCTCGGTGTAGCGGCGGGAATCCTTGAACTTGAGGGGGTCGACCGGCACTATTTCAGAGCCGATCTCGAAGCGGCCTTCAGCATCCAGCAGCAGGTCCAGCCGGGTGCGCGCCCGCAGGCGCTGGTGGTGGCCACACTTGGGGCACACGCCTTGGTTGCTTTCCAGGTCGGAACGGTAGAGCACCGCCTCGCACGAGGGGCACTTGCTCCACAGGCCTTCCGGAATGGACTTGTTGCGCGCAGCGGTTTCGCTGCGCTTGATCTTGGGGGGCAGCAGCTTCTGGAGCCAGCTCATCGGGTCGCTCCTGCGAGGGTAGTGTCCAGGCTGTCCAGGGCGCTCCGGATGCCTGCAATGAAAGCGGTGACGTTGGCGACGGCCTGCTCGCGCGGGCTGCGTTCCAGCTCTTCGATGATGCGGCTGCCGATCACCACCGCGTCGGCCACCGCGCCGATGCGCTTGGCGCTCTCGGCATCGCGGATGCCGAAGCCGACGCCGACCGGCATGCCGACCGCCGAGCGGATCTGCGGGATACGGCGCGCCACCTCGTCGAAATCCAGGTTACCGGAGCCAGTCACGCCTTTCAGGGATACGTAGTAGATGTAGCCGCTGCCCGCCTTGGCCACGTCGGCAAAGCGCTGCTCGGTGGAAGTGGGCGCCAGCAGGAAGATGGGATCCAGCCCGGTGGCGCGACAACGTTCGGCGAAGGAGAAGCACTCCTCAGGCGGGTAATCGACCACCAGCACGCCATCCACGCCCGCCGCGACCGCGGCATCGACGAAGGTCTCGGCCCCCATCGCTTCGATCGGGTTGGCGTAACCCATCAGCACCACCGGCGTCGTCGCGTCGTCCTGGCGAAAGGTACGCACGGCGTCCAGCACCTTGCGCAAGCTCATCCCTTGCGCGAGAGCCCGCTCGGAGGCGCGCTGTATGGTCGGGCCATCGGCCATCGGATCGGAAAAGGGCACGCCCAGCTCGATCACGTCGGCACCGCCGGCCACAAGGCCATGCATCAGCGGAACGGTCAGCGCCAGCTCAGGATCGCCGGCGGTAATGAAGGGAATCAAGGCCTTGCGCCCGGCAGCCTGCAGGCGCTCGAAAGTGGTCTGGATTTTGGACATAGGGTGCTTTCTGGCAGCGGGGCCGGCGAAAGCGGCCCGCCGGAAGGTTCAGAACTGGATACCGGAGCGCTCGGCGACGGTGTGCATATCCTTGTCGCCACGGCCCGAGAGATTGACCAGCAGGATGCGATCGCGCGGCAGCGTGGGCGCGAGCTTGGCCGCGTAGGCCAGCGCATGGGAAGACTCCAGCGCGGGGATGATGCCCTCGTAGCGGCACAGGTCATGGAAGGCCTGCAGCGCTTCGCTATCGGTCACCGCCACATATTCGGCACGATCGGTGTCCTTCAGCCAGGCGTGCTCAGGGCCAACCCCGGGGTAGTCCAGGCCGGCGGAAATCGAGTGGGTCTCGATGATCTGGCCGTCTTCGTCCTGCATCAGGTAGGTGCGGTTGCCGTGCAGCACGCCAGCCTTGGCGTTGGCGGTCAGCGGTGCCGCATGGCGACCGGTTTCCAGGCCATCGCCCGCCGCTTCGACGCCCACCAGCTTCACGCCCGGCTCGCCGATGTAGGGATGAAAGATACCAATGGCGTTGGAGCCGCCGCCAACGCAGGCGATCACATAGTCCGGCTGGCGGCCGGCCAGCTCGGGCATCTGCACCTTGCACTCCTTGCCGATCACGGTCTGGAAATCCCGCACCATCTGCGGATAGGGATGCGGACCGGCAACCGTGCCAATGATGTAGAAGGTGTCAGCAATGTTGGTGACCCAGTCGCGCATCGCTTCGTTGAGCGCGTCCTTCAGGGTCTTGGAGCCGGACTCCACCGGCACCACCTTGGCACCCAGCAGCTTCATCCGGTAGACATTGGCGGCCTGGCGCTTGACGTCCTCCGAGCCCATGTAAACCACGCACTCCATGCCATAGCGCGCCGCCACGGTGGCGCTGGCCACGCCGTGCTGACCGGCTCCAGTCTCGGCAATGATGCGGGGCTTGCCCATCCGCTTGGCCAGCAGAGCCTGGCCGATACAGTTGTTCACCTTGTGCGCGCCGGTGTGGTTCAGGTCTTCGCGCTTCAGGTAGATCTGTGCGCCGCCGAACTTCTCCGAAAGGCGGCGGGCGTGATAAATCGGGCTGGGGCGGCCGACGTAATGCTTGAGTTCGTACTCGTACTCGGCGATGAACTCGGGATCGCTGGCAGACGCCTCATAGGCTAGGCGCAATTCCTCCAGCGCCGGAATCAGTGTCTCGGCGACGAAGATGCCGCCATAGGGGCCGAAATGCCCACGGGCATCGGGAAACGAATAGGGCGTATCAGCCATCTGCATCTCGAACTCCAGCAACGAAGGCGGCGATCTTGTCCGCGTCCTTAATCCCCTTCGCGGCTTCCACTCCGCTGGAGACGTCCACAGCCCATGGCCGCACGCACCGCACCGCCTCCTGCACATTCTCGGGCGCCAGCCCGCCGGACAGGATGATCGGCCGTTCAAGGCCTGCAGGGATCAGGGACCAATCGAAAGTCTTCCCACCGCCACCATAGCCGTCGACGAAAGCATCGAGCAGGATGCCGCTGGCGCCAGGGTAGGAAAGGGCGAATTCTAGCAGATCGACTCCCGGCCGCATCCTCGCCGCCTTGATCCAGGGCATGCGATAACGGGCACATTCCGCGTCCGTCTCTTCGCCATGGAACTGCAACAGTTGCAGCGGTACCGCAGACAGCACTTCATTGACGAAGGCCGGCACCGGGTTAACAAACAGACCGACCGCACTGACGAAGGGGGGCAGCAGCGAGGCAAGCTCCGCCGCCCGCGCCAGCGATACATTGCGGGGGCTCGGCGGGTAGAACACGAAACCTACCGCATCGGCGCCGGCGTTCACGGCAGCGCGCACGTCTTCCGGGCGCGTGAGGCCGCAGATCTTGATCCGGGTTCGGGACATTCAGGTGAGGGGAAGCTGGGGCGCCGCGATGATACGCCCTTCGTCTGGTAGCGACCAGTGCGGCTCATACCCGACTCCGCACAGATACAGGCCGTCCGCCGGAAAGGTCGGCGCCGCACGGCTGCGGTCGCGCAACGCCAGCGCCTCCTGCAACCAGCTCGGGGGGTAATTCCCTTTGCCGATGTAAACCAGCGCACCAACGAGATTGCGGATCATGTGGTGCAGAAAGCCATTGGCGCGAAAATCAAACAGCAGGTAGTCACCCTGGCGTTGGACCACAACCTCGCGCATATCGCGAATAGGTGTTTTCGCCTGGCAACCCGCTGCCCGAAAAGAGGAGAAATCCTGACGACCAACCAGGCAAGTAGCCGCCTCAACCATCTTCGCTTCGTCCAGCGGCACGTGGAACCAGCCAACCCGCCCTGCAAGCAAGGCAGGCCGGGTCGGAGAGTTGAACAGGATGTAGCGATAACAACGCTCGACGGCACAGAAGCGGGCGTGGAACTGATCCGGCACCTCGACCGCCCAACGCACCGCCACCGCAGGCGGCAACGCGGTATTGACCCCTCGCACCCAGGCCGACAAGGGACGACGGGCGGTCACATCGAAATGAACCACCTGGACAGTGGCATGCACGCCGGCATCCGTTCTCCCCGCGCAGTGCGTACGCACTGCCTCGCCCGCAACCTCGGCCAGCGCGGATTCGAGCGCGTCCTGCACCGTTCGACCATGGCGCTGGCTTTGCCAGCCCTCGAAACGATCGCCGGCGTACTCAACGCAAAGGGCGATTCTCACCACAGCAGCCACCCTGCCCAGACCATCACCAACCCACCGAACATCATCCCTTCCATCCAGCCCAGACGCTCACGCCGCAGCAACACCGGCGCCTCATCGCCCTCCTCCTGCTCACCCAGCCAGCCCTTCCAATCACGCCCGGATGCACCATCGACGTAGCGAAACACCAGCATCAGCCGCAAGGCAAGACGTTCCGCAGAGAGCCCCACACCCGCCAGGGGGCGGCACAGTGCATACAGGCCGCTCACCAACCGATCGGCTGGCAAGCGTTCCAGCAAGAGCGCAACGGCGCAGACCACGGCCAGCAGCCGCCCGCCATGCAGGAACGCCATTTCCAGCCCCTCTCTCGAAGGACTGATCGACGGCCACGCCGGCAAGACAGCCTCCCCGGGGGTGAACCAGGCGAACAGCACTGCGATGACGAGCAAGAGGATGCGAACCCGGCGCACCAGTCTGCGCATCCGGGCCGGGGCGAACATGAAGGCAAGGAGCAAGGCTGCGCCGAGCGCGAGCGCCAAGACTTCGGGTGACAGCAGCTGCACCAGAGTGACGCCAGCGAGCCAGATCAGCAGAATCGAACCGGAATGCATTGCGGTAAACGACAAAGCCGCCGCGACACCTCAGCGCCGCGGCGGCATGAACGAAGAATCTCAGCCAAGCTTTTCCATCAGCTCACGCGCGACGGATTGCTGGGCTGCGCTGCCTTCCTTCAACACCTCTTCCAGCAATTCACGGGCACCTTCCTTGTCGCCCATCTCGTCGTAGGCCCGTGCAAGCTCGAGCTTGGTATCCACCTCACCACCCGACTCCAGGGCCGGCGCGGCGAACTCGTCGGCAGCCGCTTCCGCAGGCGGTTCGAGATCAAGGTCGATGCTGGTGAGATCGAGCGCCGGCGCATCCGTCACCGTCGTGGTCGGAGCATCGATATCCAGGTCGAAATCGAGCAGACTGCTATCGAAGCTGGTCTTCTCAAGGTCGACCACCGCAGCGTCTTCATCCTGCTTCGGCTCGTCGCTCTGGATTACCGTTGCGCTCATGTCGAAGGCAGGCGCCGCAGGCTTGGGCACATCCAGTTCAGGCAGATCGAAGGCCAGCCCTTCGCCCTCCGCGTTGGCAAGATCCATCTCGTTGCCCAGCACGGTAACGGTGGAGTCCTGGTGACGGGAAGAGTCCACCATCTCGCCAGAGCCAAGAGCAGGCGGCTCGGTGGGCGTTTCATCGCCACTGACATCCAGGTCCAGCACCAGATCGGAAGAACGGGTCTGGAAGGACTCATCGATGCCACCGGTTTCCAGAAGCGAAGCAGGCGACACGGGTTCGGCTTCAGGCTCGCCCAGATCCAGATCGAAATCCAGCGACATGTCTTCCACCGGCGGCAGCGGTTCCGGTGCGACAGGAGGTTCGCCCTCCCCCTGCGCCAGCTGACCAAGTTCGCCAGGCATCGCCCAAGTGTCCTTCAACTGGGAAGGGCTGGGATCCACAGGCGAGGAAGTGGTGAAGTCCAGACTTGCGAGAGAAGGCCCGGTCGGCTCTTCCGAGGTATCGACAGCCGGAGCCACCTCCTCTGCCGCCTCATCGGGCTTGTCCTGAGCCGCTGCAACCGCCATCGCGCCGGCAACCGTCCCCAGCCCCGCAGCCACGGCAGCGGTCGCGGAAGGGCCAAGCGGTTGCTCGGTCTGCGGTGCGCTGCTGGACTCAGCCATCTTGCCGTTATAGAGCGGATTGTCAGGATCCAGCTTGCGCCCCATCTGGGCGGCTTTCTCCCAATCCGGCCCTTGGCCGTTGGTGCGGGCATAAAGCTCGGTGGCAGTGGTCTCGAAGGGCTTGAGGCTCTTCCGCTGAGCATAGATCTCAAGGAGCTTGAGGTAGATTGCAGCGCGAGCCGGATCGGCCTTGAGCGCGTCCTGCAGAATCTCCTCGGCTTGCGCATCCCGGCCGTAGGCCATGTATACGTCCGCCTCGGCAACAGGATCGACTCCTTCATCCGCATCAATGGACGACAGCCCGGACTGGCTGAAGTCGGTGTGGATGACGCTGCTGTTGCCGGTATCGACGCTCTGCCCGCCAGTGCCGCCGAACACACCGCTGCTCTCGGGCGGAAACTCGCTCATCAGGGCTTCGGTATCGCCCTGCTCGCTCGCCTTGCGCTTCTGCCGCATGCGGTAAGCGGCATAAGCCAGCAACAGGATCAGGATGCCACCACCAGCGGCGAGCAGCGTGGGATCCTTCAGCAAGCTCTGGATGAAATCCTCTTCCGGCTCGGGAGCAGGAGCGGGAACAGGCGCAGGTGCAGGCTTGGGCGGAGGAGGCGGCTGGGGAGCAGCCTGTTGCTCTGGAGGCGGCGCCGGCTGGGCCGGAGCCTCAGTAGCAGGAGCCGGTTCGGCAGCCGGCGGAGGCACAACTTCAGGAGCAGGTGGGGACTCGGGCGCCGCAGTAGCCGGCGGCGCGGCGGTAACGCCCGGTGCAGCGCCTGCCATCTGCTGCTGGATCTGCCCCAGGCTCTCACTCTTCAGCTCGACCAGCTTCTGGAGGTCGCGGATGTTCCGTTCCAGTTCGGCCAGACGCGCATTCGCCTCGTCCAGGGCTTTCTCGCGCGAAACCAGCTCTTCCTCCAAGGACTGCACCCGGCTGGCCGCATCGCCACCACCGTTGGCACTCCCCGAACGCTCGGTGCGGGAAACCTGGACCTTGTCACCATTCTCCGCCGCGGGCCGTGCTTCTTCCACACGGGGCGTGATGCGGCCGGCCGACGACTGCTCCACCGCCGCAGGCTCCGCCGGCCGGCTGACTGCAGACGAAGCCAGACGGCGACGATAAGCCTCGAAGTCCGCCGAATGGGCCACCACCTCGCGGCGTGCCTCTCCGGCCTCCACCGCAGCGGCAGCTTCATTGCCCGGCACATTGATGATGGCGCCAGCCTTCAGACGGTTGATGTTGCCACCGTCGAAAGCCTCCGGATTGCCGCGATAGAGGGCAATCAGCATCTGGTCCAGCGTCACGCCATCAGGGCGATTGGACTCGGCGATGCGGCGCAGCGTGTCACCACGCCGTACGGTGTATTGGCTGCCAGTCGCGGCGGGTTGAGCAGCAGCGGGCCGCGACGCCATAGCGGCAGGGCGAGGCGCCGTGATCGGCTGCGGAGCACTGGCGGCGGCTGGCGCGGGACGCGCAGCCGGGGTAACGGCAACTTCGTTACGGGCCGGATTGCCGAGATCGACCGGATCCAGCAGGAAGGTGTATTCGCGGACCAGGCGGCCGGAACTGGAGTCAAGCTCGATCAGCAGATCGAGAAAAGGATCGTTGACCGGCCGCTCGCTGCTCAGACGCAAGACAGGGCGCTGGCCACGGTTATCGACGGTAACGGTCAGACTGCTCAGAACGCCCGCATAAGCAATGTTCGCCTGCCGGAAAGCGTCCGGTGAAGCGATACGGGCGGAAAGGGACTGCAGTTCCTGCGCTGTTCCGCTGACCGGGATTTCCGCCCTGAGCGGCTGACCAAGGCCGCTAAGAACGTTGATCTGCCCGAGCCCGGCCGCATGACCGATGGATGACAGCGAGGCGATCGCGACTGCGACCAGGGAAGCCTTGAGCGACGTTTTCATCATTGCCTTCAAACCCGTTCCCCTTGCGGTATTTGACCGACAAGAGACATAGCATCATGGACTTGGGCTAGCAATCTAGCATTAAGCTCAACTTCGTGCAGCAATTCTTTCAGGCACAAGGCTTTTTCCAACAGAACGCTGGACCCGCAGCCCATTCTGTGTCAGGACATGCGGGTCAAATCTATGGCGCAGGGCATAGACGCCCCGCACCCCTGTCAGCGCTCGAGCAGGATGCGCAGCATGCGGCGCAGCGGCTCGGCCGCGCCCCACAGCAGCTGGTCGCCGACGGTGAAGGCGCCGAGGTACTCCGGCCCCATGGCCAGCTTGTGCAGACGGCCGACCGGCACCGTCAGCGTGCCGGTCACCGCGGCGGGCGTCAGTTCCCGCTCGGAGATCTCACGCTCGTTCGGCACCAGCTTCACCCAATCGTTGGCGGTGGCGATGATCTCGCTCACCTCGTCCAGCGGCACGTCCTTCTTCAGCTTGATGGTCAGGCCCTGGGAGTGGCAGCGCATGGCGCCGATGCGCACGCACAGGCCGTCGATGGGGATGCTGCCTTCGCTGCGGAAGGCCGGCTTGCCGAGGATCTTGTTGCACTCGGCGCCGCCCTTCCACTCTTCCTTGGACTGGCCATGCTCCACCGGCACATCGATCCAGGGGATCAGGCTGCCAGCCAGCGGGGTGTTGCGGAAGTTCTTCTTCGGGAAGGAGTCGGAGCGGATGGTCTCGGCGACCTTGCGGTCGATGTCGAGGATGGCGGAGGCCGGGTCGGCCAGCAGATCGGCCACCGAGGCGTGGATCGCGCCCATCTGGGAGATCAGTTCGCGCATGTTCTGCGCGCCGGCGCCGGAAGCCGCCTGATAGGTCATTGCCGACACCCACTCGACGAGGTCGTGCTTGAACAGGCCGCCCAGGCCCATCAGCATCAGCGAGACGGTGCAGTTGCCGCCAATCCAGTTGCGACCGCCCTTGGACAGCGCCTGGTCGATGACGTGGCGGTTGACCGGGTCGAGCACGATGACCGCATCGTCAGCCATGCGCAGCGCGCTGGCCGCGTCGATCCAGTGACCGTTCCAGCCGGTGGCGCGCAGCTTGGGATACACCTCCTTGGTGTAGTCGCCGCCCTGGCAGGTGAGAACGATGTCGCACGCCTTCAGGGCTTCCACGCTGCTGGCGTCCTGCAGCGGCAGCGCCGCCTCCTTGCCGCCGAATACCGGCGCCTTGCCGCCCGCCGCCGAGGTGGAAAAATAAACCGGCTCGATGTGGGCGAAATCACCCTCTTCCACCATCCGCTGCATTAGCACGGAGCCGACCATGCCACGCCATCCGACCAGACCTACTCGCATCATTTTGCTTCTCCGACCTTTCCGCCGTTACTCAAGAATCCCTTACAGCGCCGCGAGTACCGCGTCGCCCATTTCCCGCGTGCCCACCTTAGTCGTGCCCGGCTCGTAGATGTCGCCGGTGCGCAGGCCCTGGGCCAGCACCTTCTTCACCGCCGTCTCGATACGCGCCGCAGCCTCTTCCTGATCGAAGGTGTAGCGCAGCATCATCGCCGCCGACAGGATGGTGGCCAGCGGGTTGGCCACGCCCTTGCCGGCGATGTCCGGCGCCGAGCCGTGGGACGGCTCGTACAGGCCCTTGTTGTTCGCATCCAGCGAGGCCGACGGCAGCATGCCGATGGAGCCGGTGAGCATGGAGGCCTCGTCCGACAGGATGTCGCCGAACATGTTGCCGGTGACCATCACGTCGAATTGCTTGGGCGCGCGTACCAGCTGCATTGCGGCGTTGTCCACCAGCATGTGCGACAGCTCCACCTCCGGATAATCCTTGGCCATCTCATCGGCAATGTCGCGCCACAGCTGGGTGGTTTCCAGCACATTCATCTTGTCCACCGAGCACAGCTTCTTGCCGCGCTTCATCGCCGCCTCGAAAGCCACCTTGAGGATGCGGCGGATTTCGCACTCGGCGTAGATCATGGTGTTCCAGCCCACCCGCTGCTGCTTGCCCTCGACCTCGCGCAGCTCGATACCGCGCGGCTGGCCGAAGTAGATGTCGCCGGTCAGCTCGCGCACGATCAGGATGTCCAGCCCGGATACCACCTCCGGCTTCAGCGTGGAGGCATTAGCCAGTTCCGGGTAGAGGATGGCCGGACGCAGGTTGGCGAACAGGCTGAGATCCTTGCGGATGCCGAGCAGGCCGCGTTCCGGGCGCTGCTCGCGCGGCAGCGTATCCCACTTCGGGCCGCCGACCGCGCCAAGTAGTACCGCATCGGCCGCACGGGCGAGTTTCTGCGTGGCTTCCGGGTAGGGCACGCCGGTGGCGTCCACCGCCGCACCGCCCAGCTGCGCCTCCTCCAGCTCCAGCTTGAGGTCCAGCGCTTTCAACACCCGCACCGCTTCCGCGGTGATCTCGGGACCGATGCCGTCACCCGGCAACACGCAAATCTTCATTCCGTCTTCTCTCCTCGTGGCCCGGCCGCAGCGGCTCAGGCGAAGTAATAGGGATGCTCGGCGCGGCGCCGCTCTTCGAAGGCCTTGATCTTGTCCGCATGACGCAGCGTCAGGCCGATGTCGTCCCAGCCATTGATCAGGCATTCCTTGCGGAAGGGGTCGATGTCGAAGTGGACCGCATGGCCATCCGGACGCTTCACCAGTTGCGTCGGCAGATCGACCTCGATGGTGTAGCCCGGCGAATGCTCGACCAACCCGAAAAGGGCATCGACCTCAGCCTTGGGCAGCACGATAGGCACCACGCCGTTCTTGAAACAGTTGTTGAAGAAGATGTCGGCGAAGGACTCGGCGATGATGGCGCGGAAGCCGTAGTCCAGCAGCGCCCACGGCGCGTGCTCGCGGCTGGAGCCGCAGCCGAAGTTGGCGCGGGTCAGCAGTACCGAGGCGCCCTGGTAGCGCTGCTGGTTCAGCACGAAGTTCGGGTTCAGCGGACGATGGCTGTTGTCCATGCCCGGCTCGCCGCGGTCCATGTAGCGCCACTCGTCGAAGGCGTTGGGGCCGAAACCGGAACGCTTGATCGACTTCAGGAACTGCTTCGGGATGATGGCGTCGGTATCGACGTTGTTGCGGTCAAGCGGCGCCACCAGGCCGTTGAGGGTGATGAATTTCTGCATGTCGGTCTCCCTCAGAGGATGTCGCGCACGTCGGCGAAATGACCGGCGATCGCCGCCGCCGCCGCCATTGCCGGGCTGACGAGGTGGGTACGGCCACCCGCGCCCTGGCGCCCTTCGAAGTTGCGGTTGGAGGTGGAGGCGCAGCGCTCGCCCGGCTCCAGCCGGTCGGCATTCATCGCCAGGCACATCGAACAGCCCGGCTCGCGCCACTCGAAGCCCGCCGCGACGAAAATCTTGTCCAGCCCCTCCTGCTCCGCCTGGCGCTTCACCAGGCCGGAACCCGGCACCACCAGTACCTGGCGCACGTTGTCCGCCTTGCGCCGGCCGCGGGCGATCACCGCCGCCTGACGCAGATCCTCGATGCGGGAGTTGGTGCAGGAGCCGATGAACACCTTGTCGATCTTGATGCTCGTCACCGGCAGGTTGGGCGTGAGCCCCATGTACTGCAGCGCCCGCTCCATGCCCTCGCGACGCACCGGATCACTTTCCTTCGCCGGGTCCGGCACGGTGGCGCCCACAGGCACCACCATCTCGGGCGAAGTGCCCCAAGTGACTTGCGGTTGGATTTCCTCGCCGCGCAGCACGACGAGCTGATCGAAGCGCGCGCCCTCGTCCGAGTGCAGCGTGCGCCAGTAGGCCACCGCCCGCTCCCAGTCATCGCCGCGCGGCGAAAAGGGGCGGCCCTTCAGGTAATCGATGGTGATCTGGTCCACCGCGACGAAACCCATGCGCGCGCCGGCTTCGATCGCCATGTTGCAGACAGTCATGCGGCCTTCCATGGACAGGCTGCGCATCACATCGCCACCGAATTCGATGGCGTAGCCGGTACCACCGGCGGTGCCGATGCGGCCGATGATGGCCAGCGCCACATCCTTGGCGGTCACGCCCTTGCCCAACCGGCCATCCACCCGCACCAGCATGGTCTTGGAGCGCTTCTGGATCAGGCACTGGGTGGCCATTACATGCTCCACCTCCGAGGTGCCGATGCCGTGCGCCAGACAGGCGAAGGCGCCGTGGGTGGAGGTGTGGGAGTCGCCACAGACCACGGTCATGCCCGGCAGGGTGGCGCCGTTTTCCGGCCCGATTACGTGGACGATACCCTGGCGTTCGTTCTTGAACGGGAAGTAGGCCAGCGCACCCACTTCGCGGATGTTGCTGTCCAGGGTTTCGACCTGCTGGCGCGACACCGGATCCTGGATGCCCTGCTCCCAGTGATCGGTCGGCGTGTTGTGGTCGGCGGTGGCGACGATGGACGACACGCGCCAGGGTTTGCGACCGGCCAGCTTCAGCCCTTCGAAGGCCTGCGGGCTGGTGACCTCATGCACGAGGTGACGATCGATATAGATCAGCGCCGTGCCATCTGCCTCTTGGTGGACGACGTGACTCGACCAGAGCTTCTCGTACAGCGTTTGGGCTTCCATGCTCTGCATTCCGCGCAAAGAAAAGTTGTTGATTATTTCACAGGACCGCGCTAGCGGATAGTTACCCGGCCAGCGCGGCATCCCGCGCCAGGACTCAGCTTCGGCCGCTCCGTGCCTGCTCGTAGAGCGGCATCACCCGGGCCGCGTAATCGGCCAGATCCTTCTGCCGGTCGGCGTGCGAAGGGTGGGTGGAGAGCCACTGCGGCGGCGCGCCGGAGGACTGCGCCGCCATCTTGTTCCACAGCGTGACCGCGGCACGCGGGTCGTAGCCGGCACGCGCCGCCAGCTCGACGCCGATGCGGTCCGCCTCGGTCTCATGCAGACGGGAGTTGGGCAGCTCGAAGGTCACCTTGGCCACCTGCCCCATCAAGTCCTGCCCACCCTGGCCCACGCCCAGCAATGCGCCGGCAACCGAGATCCCCAGCCCGGTCGCCACCGACTTGGAGATGCGCTCACGGGCATGCTCGCGCAGGGCGTGGGCGATCTCATGGCCCATCACCGCCGCGATCTCGTCGTCGCTCAGCTTTAGCTTGTCGATCAGACCGGAGTAGAAGGCGATCTTGCCGCCGGCCATGCACCAGGCGTTGAGCTCATCCGAGCTCAGCACATTGACCTCCCATTTCCACGAGGCCGCATCCGGGCGGAACACCGTGGTTTGCGGGATCAGCCGGTCGGCGATGCGGCGCACCCGCTGCACCTGGGCCGCGTCCCGGTTCAGCGCGTTCTTCTTGCGCGCCTCGGCCAGCACTTCCTGATACTGCTTGCTGGAAGCCTGCTCCACCTCCTGCGAGGAAACCATCATCATCTGGCTGCGCTCTATGCCCACCGCGCCACCGTGCGTGGTCTGCACCGTCTGGCAGGCGACCGCCAGGGTCAGCGCCAGGGCGCCGGGCACCAGGGCCTTGCCGATTCTTCTCATACCGTTCTCTCCTCGTTCAAGGGTGCGTCTTTTTCGTCGCCCGTCTGCGTCCGCCAGCCCAGCAAGAGCCAGGCAAGGCCAGCCGCCGCGAATGCCGAGCCCAGGGTGAAGGTCCAGGCGGAACCGATGGTGTCCCAGGTGTAACCGCTGATCAACCCGCCCAACATGCCACCGGCACCGAAGGACAAGCTGCCGTACAGCGCCTGCCCGCGCGCCTGCAGCCGGCCGGGAAACCAGCGGTTTACCGCCGCAATCGAGGCCGCATGGTGAGCGCCGAAGGTGACGCCGTGCAGCAACTGCGCAAGAGCCAGCAGCGCCAGGCTGGCGACACCCCAGCCGGTAAGCGCGAAACGCAGGGTGGCGCAGGCGAAGGCCACGATCAGGATGTCGCGCAGCGCGAAGCGCTTCAGCAAGCGTGGCATGCCTAGGAACACCAGGATTTCCGCCAGCACCCCCAACGCCCACAGCGCGCCGACCACGCGCTTGTCGTAGCCGTTCTCCACCAGCAGGATGGAGAAGAAGACGTAGAAAGCACCGTGCGCCGCCGCCATCAGAAAGCAGGCACCAAGCAGCGCCTGCACCTCGGTACGCCGCAAGGTGTCGCCAAACCCCATGACTGCCCTGCCCTGCGGCGGGCGGTAAGCCTCCGGCACCAGCAGCGCGGACAGCAGGATGCCGACGAGCACCGCCGCGATCCCCCACAGCACCGCGGAGATGGGCAGAAAGTCCAGCAACCAGCCCAGGCCGATCACCGCGGCAATGAAACCCACCGAGCCCCAGGCGCGGATGCGGCCGTATTGATGGCCCTGGCCGCCGAGGTGGGCGAAGGTGACGCCCTCGATCAGCGGCAGCGCCGCGCTCCAGAAGAAGGCCATCAAGGCCATGCCGGCGAAGATGCCGTCGAAGCGGACGGTGAAGAAGAAGATGGAAAAGCCGATCAGGCTCATCAAGGCCGACAGGCGCACGATCTGCACCCGCATGCCCAGATGCTCGGCCAGCCAGCCCCACATATTCGGCGCCAGCACCCGCATCACCTGCATCAGCGACATCAACAGCGCGATCTCGGTGGCCGAAAAACTCAGCGACCTCAGGTAGAGCGTGAAGTACGGCGAGAAGGCGCCGATGAAGGCGAAATAGAAGAAGTAGTAAGCCGACAGGCGCCAGTACGGAAGCATCGCTCGATCCTGCGGGCACAGCAGCCCGCCCGTACCTCGCCCTGGATCAGTCGCCGCGCGGCGACGGCACCGGCTGCACGCCATCCGGCGCCAGCCCGGCGATGCGGGGCGTCGCCGTCTGCACGTCGCCGCACTGGGCACGATGGCGCAGGGCGTGGTCGATCAGCACCAGCGCGAGCATGGCCTCGGCAATCGGCGTCGCCCGGATGCCGACGCAGGGGTCGTGGCGACCATGGGTATTGACGATGGTGGCCGCACCGCTGCGGTCTATGGAGCGGCGGTCCAGGCGAATGCTGGAAGTGGGCTTGATCGCCATGCTGACGAGAATGTCCTGGCCGGACGAAATGCCGCCCAGCACGCCACCGGCGTTGTTGGACAGGAAGCCCTCCGGCGTCATCTCATCGCCATGCTGGGTGCCAAGCTGGGCCACCGACTCGAAGCCGGCGCCGATCTCGACGCCCTTCACCGCGTTGATGCTCATCATCGCGTAGGCGATGTCCGCATCCAGGCGGTCGAAAACCGGTTCGCCCCAACCCACCGGCACGCCGCTGGCGACGACATTGATGCGCGCACCGACCGAGTCGCCGGATTTGCGCAGCTCGTCCATGTACTGCTCCAGCTCATCGACCATGCCGGCATTAGGTGCGAAAAAGGGGTTGTTGCCGACTTCGCTCCAGGACTGGAAGGGAATCGGCAACGGGCCGAGCTGAGCCATGTAGCCGCGCACCACCACCCCGTAGCGCTCCGCCAGCCACTTCTTGGCGATGGCACCGGCAGCCACCCGCACAGCGGTCTCGCGCGCGGAGGAACGGCCGCCGCCGCGGTAGTCGCGCACGCCGTACTTCTGCCAGTACGGGTAGTCGGCATGGCCGGGGCGAAAGGTGTCGGCGATGTTGCCGTAGTCCTTGGAGCGCTGATCCTGGTTGCGGATGAGCAGCGCGATAGGGGTACCGGTGGTCACGCCCTCGAACACGCCGGAGAGAATTTCCACCTCATCCGGCTCGCGGCGCTGGGTAACGTGCCGCGAAGTGCCCGGTTTGCGCCTGTCCAGCTCAGCCTGGATGTCCGCCGCGGTCAAGGCCAGCCCCGGCGGGCAACCATCCACGACGCAACCGATGGCGGGGCCATGGGATTCGCCGAAAGAGGTGACGCAGAACAGGGTGCCTAGAGTATTGCCGGACATAGGAAAGCTCGTCGAAAAGCGGGCGGGAAACGGTATCGGCCCAGCGAGGAAATCAGGCGGGCGAGGCGCCGGAGTCTAGCACAGCGCCCTACCCGCCTTTTCCGCCTCAAGCGCGCCGAGGCAAGGGAAGATCAGTGGAAAAAGTCTTCCAGCCGCTCGAACACTTCGTGACCGGCACCATGCGGACGCACCGCCAGAACGTCCTCCAGCTTTTCCACCTGGCGCATCATCTGCTCCAGCCGCTGATCCTCGAACACCAGCAACCAGATACGGCTACGGCGCCCGTCGGCCACCGGCATGCACAGGATGCCCTCGACGTTGAACGCCCGGCGGGCGAAGAGATTGCAGATGTGGCTCATCACGCCGGGGTGGTTGTTCACCTCCAGCTCTAGCACCACCTTGGCGTAGCCCTGCTGCGGCAGCGGGTCGGCAACTTGTTCGATCATGTTCTCAGCCTCCGATCATTTCGGTATTGGCGGCACCCGGCGGCACCATGGGATAGACGAACTGCTCGCGGTCTATCGAGGCGTGGATCAGGCAAGGTCCCGGCGTGGTGAGCGCCAGCGCCAGCGCCGCCCGCGGGTCACTTTCACCGTCCAGGTCCAGCGCCTTGATGCCGAAGCCTTCCGCGATACGCACGAAATCCGGCGCGCCGCGGTACTTGGAGGCGAACACCCGCTTGCCGTAGAACAGGTTCTGCTGCTGGTACACCAGGCCGAGCGAGTTGTTGTTCATCAGCACGATCTTCACATTCAGGCCTTCCTCGGCCAGCGTCGCCAGTTCCTGGATGTTCATCATCAGGCTGCCATCGCCGGAGAAACACACCACGGTGCGTTCCGGCTCCGCCATCGCCGCCCCCATCGCCGCCGGCATGCCGAAACCCATGGTGCCGAGGCCGCCGGAGGTGAACCACTGGCGGGCGCGGCGGAAGGGGTAGGCCTGCGCCACCCACATCTGATGCTGACCGACGTCGGTGGTGATCACCGCTTCGTCATCCAGCGCAGCGGCCACCGCGTGGATCAGGCCGTAATGGGTACGCGGATCGTCCTGCCCCGGCAGTTGCAGCGGGAAGCGGCTCTTAAGGCTGTCCACATGGGAAAGCCAGCGCTTGCGCAGCGTGACCTTCACCTGCGGCAGCAGCGCCTCCAGCGCGGTGGAAACGTCCGCATGGATGGCGACGTGGGCGTTCTTCACCTTGTGCAGCTCGGAACGATCCACATCGATATGGACGATCCTGGCCTTGGGACAGAACTGCGCCGCCTTGCCCACCGCGCGGTCGTCGAAACGGGCGCCGACGCAGACCACCAGGTCCGCCTCTTCGAGCACGAAGTTGGTGTAGCGCGCGCCATGCATGCCCAGCATGCCGATGGACAAGGGGTGGTCCATCGGCATGGTGCCGAGCGCCATCAGCGTCATCGTCGTCGGCATGCTGGCCTGCTCGGCCAGAGTCACCGCCAGCGCCGCTGCGCCGGAATGCACCACGCCGCCGCCGAGATAGAGCACCGGCTGCTCGGCCTCGTTGATCATCTGTGCCGCCTGGGCCAGCAGTTCCTGATCCAGCGGCGGCAGCGCCTCCGGCTCAGCCGGCGGCGGCAGCTCGGCCACCTCGATCAACTGGCTCTGCACGTCCTTGGGCACATCCACCAGCACCGGACCGGGCCGGCCAGACATGGCGATGCGGAACGCCGCGGGAATGACTTCCAGCAATTCCTTGGCAGAACGCACCAAGAAGTTGTGCTTGGTGATCGGCACCGTCATGCCGTAGATGTCCACTTCCTGGAAAGCGTCCGTTCCTATCATGGACAGCGGCACCTGGCCGGTGATCGCCACCAGCGGAATGGAGTCCAGCCGGGCATCCGCGATGGCAGTCACCAGATTGGTCGCCCCCGGGCCGCTGGAGGCGAAGCACACCTCCGGACGCCCGGAAACCCGTGCCATCCCCTGCGCCATGAAACCCGCGCCCTGTTCGTGGCGAGCCAGAACGTGGTGGATGATGGTGCTGCCGGACAGCGCATCGTACAGAGGCAGGATGGCGCCCCCGGGGATTCCGGCAATCGTGCGCACGCCCTGGCGCTCAAGAAGGCGCACAATCAACTGCGCACCGGTCATTTTTTCCATTGTTTTCTCCTGGCAAGCATGTCCGACTAAGCAGACCGGAGGGCTAAAAAGACGAAACCCCCGCCGGCCTTGCGCGCCGGCGGGGGTTTTGGATTCGGTGAAACCGCTTTTTCCTGACCCTGCTACGACGCGCGACTGCCTACGCCTACTACTACGCGTACGGACAGGACTACGACGAGGGTGGAAGCAAAACGAGTCATTTGACGGAAAATACGATTAGCGGTCGAAATGAAAACATGAAGCAGCCTGACGGCACAAGTGTTTTCTGGATCAGGGTTTACTCTAGCGCGACCGCATTCTGCTCTTCGTCCCGGAGCGCCCGCCTGAGGATCTTGCCGACATTGGTCTTCGGCAGCGCATCACGAAACTCCACCCTGTGGGGCACTTTGTATCCGGTCAGATTCTTCCGGCAGTAAGCAACCAGCGCCTCTTCGGTCAGGCCCATATCCTTGCGCACGACGAAGACCTTCACCGCTTCCCCGCTGCGCTCGTCCGGCACACCGACCGCCGCCACCTCCAGCACGCCCGGATGGCTGGCGATCACATCCTCAACCTCATTGGGATATACGTTGAAGCCGGACACCAGAATCATGTCCTTCTTCCGATCGACGAGACGAATGAAGCCGCGCTCATCCATCACTGCGATGTCGCCCGTGCGCAGGAAACCGTCATGGGTGAAAGCCCGCTTCGTGTCCTCCGGGCGATTCCAGTAGCCACGTGTAACCTGTGGCCCCCGCACACACAACTCACCACGCGAACCTATAGGCTGCTCGACACCATCGTCGTCACGAATGCTGATCTCGGTGGACGACACAGGCAGGCCAATCGCGTGGTTGAACTCCGGCAGATCCAGCGGATTAATGGTCACCGCCGGCGAAGTCTCGGTCAGGCCATAAGCCTCGATCAACGGCTTGCCGGTCGCCTTGCGCCATTTCTCCGCCACAACCTGCTGCACCGCCATCCCTCCGCCCAGGGAAATCTGCAACGCGGAAAAGTCCAGTTTGGAGAACTCGGGATTGTTCAGCAGCGCATTGAACAAGGTGTTCACACCGGTGATGGCCGTAAACCGATGCTTGCCCAATTCCTTGATGAAGCCGGGTATGTCACGCGGATTGGTGATCAACACATTGCAAGCGCCGATCTTGAAGAAAGTCAGGCAGTTAGCAGTCAGAGAGAAGATGTGATACAGCGGCAGCGCAGTGATGATCACCTCTTCGCCATCGCGCAAGAAAGGACGTATCCACGCATGAGCCTGCTGCAGATTGGCGATGATATTGCCGTGGCTGAGGATCGCCCCCTTGGCTACGCCAGTCGTACCGCCGGTGTATTGAAGATAGGCAACATCGCCATGCCCGACCTCGACAGCTTTCAGGTCATGCCTGCCACCTCGCTTCAACGCCGTCGAAAAACTCACCCCACCCACCAACTCCCAGGCAGGAACGAGCTTCTTGACACGGCGGACGACGAAATTCACCAGTGCGCCCTTCACCGCTCCCAGCATCTCGCCCAAGCTGGTGACCACGACGTGCTTGAGCGGCAAACTGGATCGGACGCTTTGCAGGGTATGGGCGAAGTTCTCGAGGATCACGATGACCTCGGCTCCGGAGTCACGCAACTGGTGCTCCAGCTCTCTCGCCGTATAGAGGGGATTGACGTTGACGACGGTGTAGCCAGCCCGCAAGGCGCCGAACATCGCAATCGGGTACTGCAGCACATTGGGCATCATCAACGCCACCCGCGTGCCCTTGGGCAGTTTCAGCTCGCCCTGCAGGAAAGAGGCAAAACGGGCAGACAGGGTATCAAGCTCTGCATAGCTGATCGCCTTGCCCATGCAGATATAGGCGGTACGGTCACCGAAATTGCGAACGCTGCGCTCGAACAAGTCGCCGATGGAACGGAACTCGTTGACGTCGATTTCTGCGGGAATACCTGCCGGATAGCTTTGCAGCCAGATTTTTTCCATCATGCCTCCTCCATGGGTTGGAAACCTGCCAGGACAGCGGACGCTGTCCTGGCTCCGCCCTCCCGAGGCGTCGTAGCGGCTAGCGCCGCCCGGTTCCAACCGTAGCCGCCACCCATCTGTCGTGGGCGTTCAGCCGCATCTCCGCATCGGCCCCGGCAGGCCGCGCGTGGGGTCTCCTCCCCCGTTTGCTCAGGCCCGCTCGCTTTCCTCTTCGGGCCAGTTGCGTATGTAGTTCTTCAGCATCCGGTTCTCGAAACTCTGTTCTTCCAGAACCGCCTTGGCGACGTCATGGAAGCTGACCACGCCAAGCAGGGTATGCCCGTCCATCACCGGCAGATAGCGTTGACGCTTGTCCACCATGAGGCGACGCAATTCATCCATTTCCATATTGGGCGCTGCGGCCAGCGGAGCCTTGAGCATCGCACTGGCGATCTCGGCGTCGCCCCAGGCCGAACCGTTGTCATGCACAGCCTTCAGCACTTCGCGGAAGGTCAGCATGCCCACCATCTGGCCATGATCGAACACGACGAGTGACCCAACATCCTGTTCAGTCATGATGGCCACGGCTTCAGTCAGCGTTCTGTTCGGTGCAATCGTGTAGAGCACCTTGCCCTTGATCGCGAGAATCTCGCTCACGAGCATGTCTATCCCCTTGTTTACCGATCTATCTCGCAGTGGGGCCCCATGTTAGTGCAAGGCATCCCAAGCGCAAAGTAAGGGCTTACCCGCTCAGCGCTTGAGCTGATCGAGCTTGCCCTTGATCTTGGCCCACTCCTCCGCATCCGGCAGCGGTTCCTTGCGCTCAACGATGGGCTTCCACTGGCGCGACAGCTCGGCATTCAGGGCGATATACCCCTCCTGCCCAGCAGGTACATCATCCTCCGCATAGATCGCCTCGACCGGGCACTCCGCGACGCAAAGCGTGCAGTCGATGCACTCCTCCGGATCGATCACGAGGAAATTCTCACCCTCGCGAAAACAGTCCACCGGACAGACATCCACGCAGTCGGTGTACTTGCAGCGGATACAGGATTCGGTCACTACATAGGCCATCTAGTCATACTCCAGGAAAAACAAACCGCCGCAAACCATGCACAAAACTTGTGCACAAGCGGGATAGCCGACAATATAGTCCAGCGATTTGCATTTTCGCCACGCGCGCACCAGAGATTTTCTTGACGCGCGCTCCGCCATAGCATAACGTCCCGAAAACTTCCCCCGGGGCAGTTGCATCCAGCCCCCGCCGGGCCACCTCCGGCCCACCCCCCGAATCAAAGACGAAAACCTTCACCCTGACGTGAGGAACCATGAGCGAGCATATCCATTACGTGACTGATGGCAGCTTCGAGTCTGAAGTGCTGCAGTCGCAAACGCCCGTACTTGTCGACTACTGGGCCGAATGGTGCGGTCCCTGCAAGATGATCGCCCCCATTCTGGACGACATTGCCAAGGATTACGCCGGCAAGCTGAAGGTCGCCAAGCTCAACATCGACGAAAACCAAGAAACCCCCTCCAAGTATGGTATCCGCGGCATTCCGACCCTTATGCTTTTCAAGGGTGGCAACGTCGAGGCGACCAAGGTGGGAGCCCTGTCCAAATCTCAACTGACCGCCTTCATTGACAGCAACATCTAAGCCGGAATCGACTCCGGCCCGTTCTCGCGGTGCATCGCGCACCCGCCGCCGGGGCACCCGGCAGCACCGCGACGGTAATCCCCCCCAAGGCAACGCTTCCGAAAACGACCTGTTCGATGCGGACATGGCGCTTGAGGAAGGCTCATCCACGTCCGCCGAATCGACCGCCGCCGCGGCGATGCACCTTTCCGAGCTGAAATCGCTGCACGTCAGCCAGTTGCTGGAAATGGCCATCGCCAACGAGGTCGAGGGCGCGAACCGCTTGCGCAAGCAGGAACTGGTCTTCGCCCTGCTGAAGAACCGGGCCAAGAAGGGCGAGCCGATCTACGGAGACGGCGCGCTGGAAGTGCTGCCCGATGGCTTCGGCTTCCTGCGCTCGCCGGATACCTCTTACCTTGCCGGCACCGACGACATCTATGTTTCGCCCTCGCAGATCCGTCGCTTCAATCTGCACACCGGCGATACGATAGAAGGCGAAATCCGCACACCCAAGGATGGTGAGCGCTATTTCGCCCTGGTGAAGCTCGACAAGATCAACGGCCGCCCTCCCGAGGAGTGCAAGCACAAGATCCTGTTTGAGAACCTGACGCCCCTGCATCCTCAGGAATGCCTGAAGCTCGAGCGCGACATCCGCGGTGAAGAGAATGTCACCAGCCGGATCATCGACATGATCGCGCCGATCGGCAAAGGCCAGCGTGGCCTGCTCGTCGCCCCGCCCAAGAGCGGCAAGACGGTCATGCTGCAGCACATCGCGCACTCCATCACCGCCAACCATCCCGACGTAGTAGTGATCGTGCTGCTGATCGACGAGCGCCCGGAAGAAGTGACCGAGATGCAGCGGTCGGTGAAGGGTGAGGTCGTTGCCTCAACCTTCGACGAGCCGGCATCCCGCCACGTCCAAGTTGCCGAGATGGTGATCGAAAAGGCCAAGCGCCTGACCGAGCACAAGAAGGATGTCGTCATCCTGCTCGACTCCCTCACCCGTCTTGCCCGCGCCTATAACACCGTCGTTCCAGCCTCCGGCAAGGTGCTTACCGGCGGCGTGGATGCAAACGCCCTGCAGAAGCCCAAGCGTTTCTTTGGCGCTGCGCGGAACATTGAGGAAGGCGGCTCGCTGACCATCATTGCAACCGCGCTGATCGACACCGGCAGCCGGATGGATGACGTCATCTACGAGGAATTCAAGGGCACCGGCAACATGGAGCTCCACCTCGACCGACGCATGGCTGAAAAGCGCGTGTACCCAGCGATCAATGTGAATCGCTCAGGCACCCGACGTGAAGAACTGCTGATGAAGCCGGACATCCTGCAAAAGGTCTGGATTCTCAGAAAGCTTTTGTACGGCATGGACGATATCGACGCGATGGAATTCTTGCTCGACAAGATCAAAGCAACTAAGGGGAACGCCGAGTTCTTCGACGCGATGCGCAGGGGCTGAATCAGCCAGCAGCAGCAAATAAAAACGCCACCCAAAGGTGGCGTTTTTATTTGGGTGATCCACGCGCTGCTTTCAGCTGTAATCAAAGAAACCCTTACCTGCTTTCCGCCCCAGATAACCCGCCTCAACCATTTCCACAAGCAAAGGCGCCGGACGGTACTTGGGATCCTTGAAGCCCTCGAAGAGCACCTGCATTACCGCCAGTTCGACATCCAAACCAATGAGATCGCACAGCGCCAAAGGCCCGATGGGGTGGTTGCAGCCCAGCTTCATCGCCTCATCAATCTCAGCCGCAGTAGCCAAGCCTTCGCCCAATGTGAAGATCGCCTCATTGATCATCGGGCACAGCAAACGATTCACAACGAATCCCGGGCTGTTGCGCACCTGGACAGGCGTCTTGCCAATCGCCTTGGACACAGCCTCAACCGCCGCATACGTAGCATCGGAAGTCTGCAGGCCGCGAATGAGCTCCACCAGCGCCATCATCGGCACAGGGTTGAAGAAATGCATGCCGATCACACTGTCCGCGCGCTTGGTCACAGCGGCAATTTTGGTGATGGAAATCGAAGATGTATTGGTGGCAAGAATCGCCCCCGGCCTGGCCGCAGCATCAAGCTGCGCAAAAATCTTCAGCTTGAGATCCAGATTTTCTGTCGCAGCCTCAATCACCAGATCGCAATCTGCAATTTTGCCAATGTCCGTCGCCGTAGCGATTCGAGACATCGCTTCAGCCTTTTGAGCCGAGGTCAGCTTGTCCTTCTTGATGAGCCTATCCAGGCTGGCGCTTACGGTCGCAACACCCTTCTGAACCTGGGGCTCGCCAATATCAGTCATCAGCACATCCATGCCCGACATGGCGAACGCCTGCGCAATCCCATTCCCCATTGTCCCAGCGCCCACCACACCGATCTTCTTGATGCTCATCGCAATACAGTCTCCACAGATTGTTAACGCCGAAAGATCCAGGCAGCCAGAACAGCAACCATACCATAGCGTATGGTTGAAATTTATCCCAAGCACACCATCTTCGCCAGCGCCTGATTTTGCCCGGAGCCGGAAGTGAAGCGACCGGTCGGTCAGCATTGGAAATACTGCAGATAAAAAAAGGGAGCCCAAAGGCTCCCTTTCTTAAAACTGGCGGAGTGGACGGGGCTCGAACCCGCGACCCCCGGCGTGACAGGCCGGTATTCTAACCAACTGAACTACCACTCCGCGCTAACCCTATCCTCGGCCAAGCCTTGGATTCACGCAAAACTGCGCTTTTTATTGGCGTCCCCACGGGGATTCGAACCCCGGTTATCGCCGTGAAAGGGCGGTGTCCTAGGCCTCTAGACGATGGGGACAAACTTTCAAAACCTTTGGTGGAGGTAAGCGGGATCGAACCGCTGACCTCTTGCATGCCATGCAAGCGCTCTCCCAGCTGAGCTATACCCCCACAACAAGCCGGCGATTATAGCTTCCGTTCAAGCTTACCGCAAGCACCTCAGGATATTCTCTGAGGCTTGCAGAGCAATGCTCTGCGGTATTACTGGCGGAGTGGACGGGGCTCGAACCCGCGACCCCCGGCGTGACAGGCCGGTATTCTAACCAACTGAACTACCACTCCAACTTCGACCTGCACCGACTTCGTCGGCTGCGCACTGACGTTACATCAATGCGCTTTAATCTGGCGTCCCCACGGGGATTCGAACCCCGGTTATCGCCGTGAAAGGGCGGTGTCCTAGGCCTCTAGACGATGGGGACTTATCTCTTTCGGCTGGTGGAGGTAAGCGGGATCGAACCGCTGACCTCTTGCATGCCATGCAAGCGCTCTCCCAGCTGAGCTATACCCCCGTTCCCGAAAGAGCGCGCATTATAGGGGGCGTTTTTGCAGGTGTAAAGCCCTCTTCTGCTGTTTCTACGCAGAAACTCCAGTTCAAAGAACCTTACCTGGATTCATCAATCCAGCCGGATCCAGGGCCTGTTTCAGCGAGCGCATCAAGCTCATTTCCAGGTGGGATTTGTAGCGCAGCACCTCGTCCCGCTTCAGCTGCCCCAGGCCATGCTCTGCAGATATCGAACCACCTAGGGCATTCACCAGATCATGGACGATACGATTGACTTCAGCAGTTTTCGCAATGAAGTCATCGTTGTCCAACGCATTCGGTTTCGACAGGTTGTAGTGCAGATTTCCATCGCCGATGTGGCCAAAAGCCACGATACGAACATCAGGCCAGACTGCCTTCAATCGCGTATCGGCTTCTGCCAGGAACTGGGGAATCGAACTTACCGGCACAGACACGTCGTGCTTGATGCTAATCCCCTCTATACGCTGAGCCTCGGAAATATTCTCTCTAAGCGCCCACAGCGCCTCCATCTGACCCAGGCTGTTCGCGACGACAGCATCATCGACCAGCCCCATCTCTACCGCTGAGCCCAGTTCCCTCTCGAGCAAGGAGGCCAAGCTGTCGTCAGCAATCGTGTCTGACAGCTCGACCAATACCGTCCATGCACCACCACCAGGAAAGGGATCCCTCGCCCCAGGAATGTGACTGAGCACCAACTCCAGCGCACTCCTGCCCACTATCTCGAAAGCAGTCACCCGGTCGCCGCAAGCGCCCCTCAGGCTTGCCAGCAATGCAACCGCAGCCATGGGGTCAGGAATGGCCACCCAGGCTGTTGCCCGCTGCCTCACCGCCGGAAAAAGCTTGAGCACTGCTGCGGTGATGATGCCCAGCGTTCCCTCCGCACCGATGAAGAGCTGCTTGAGGTCATAGCCAGTATTGTCCTTGCGCAAACCGCGCAAGCCACTCCACACCTCACCATCAGGCATCACCACTTCCAGCCCCAGCGCGAGCTCTCTCGTGTTTCCGTAGCGCAGGACCTGCACGCCCCCCGCATTGGTCGAAAGATTGCCGCCGATCTCGCAGCTCCCCTCGGACGCCAGGGACAGAGGAAACAAGCGCCCTGCCTCCGCAGCAGCAGCCTGGATGGCGGCCAGCGTGCAACCAGCCTCGACACACAAGGTGTTGTTGGCGGTGTCGATATTACGGATACGATTCAGGCGCGAAAGATTGATGACGACAGCCCGCCCATCCTCCAAGGGCGTAGCCCCACCGCAGAGGCCCGTATTACCACCCTGGGGAACCATGGGTACGCCCGCCTGAGCGCAGGCGCGGACTACGGCCGATACTGCCTCTGTATCAGCCGGCCTCACTACCGCCCGGGCAGCCCCGCGGTAGCGCCCACGCCAATCGGTGACGTAAGGCTCGACGTCATTCCCTCCGGTGAGAACGTGATCCTGACCTACGATATCGACCAAGGTTTGCAGTAGAGCATCCATCGAATTCACTCCAGCAAGGCACCCGGCACTCGATTGGATCAACGCGGCTCGGGGTGTCCTAAAGCGTAACGCAGCAGCGGCTTGATGCGGGTAACGGCGGCCTCGCCCTCGGCGATTGCCTCCGCCGCACGGTGATAATCCATCAGCCCCAGTTGGCCCACACGGGGAGAAATGAGCACATCCGCCGGCTCTCCCGCCAGCCGGCTGCGCGCAATCCTCACCTGCATGATGTTGATGCTGGAGCCGAGAACGGTAATCAGGGAGGGCAGATCTTCGGTCGCCTTGGCCTGGTTGGTACCTGCACCACCGAATCCCAACCGCGCCAGCAAGCGATCGCTCCAGGCAGCCTCGGTCTCCTCCTCGGGTACCAGATCCATCTCACCGCGCCGCCAGGCACGCCCGACCATGTCGGAGCCAAGATCGACCGCGATCACGATCTCCGCCCCCATCGCACGACACAGAGACACCGGCACAGGATTGACCAAGCCGCCATCCACCAGCAGGCTGCCATCCCGCATCACCGGCGTCATGAGCCCAGGCAGCGCGATGGAGGCCCTGACCGCCTCAGCGACGCTACCGCGATGCAGCCAAACCTCCCGGCCACTCGCCAACTCGGTGGCAACGCAGGCAAAGCGCGTCTGCAATTCGGAAAATTCGCGGTCGACAAAGTTCCGCTCGAAGAACTGGATGAGCTTGGCGCCTTTGATCAAGCCGCCGTGCAGGCTGACATCCAGCAGGGCAACCACGTCCTGCCACTTGAGCGACTCGGCCCATTCGGTCAGCTTCTGCAGATCGCCGGAAGCCGCAGCTGCGCCGACGAAAGCACCGATGGAACAACCACAGATGATCTGCGGAGAGATACCTTCGGCAGCCAGCGCTTTCAGCACGCCGAGATGAGCCCAACCCCGGGCAGCACCGCTACCCAATGCCAAGCCAATCACCGGCCCATCAGAAACCGACGGGGCGGCCAGCGCAAGATCCATCACGCCGCCGCCAGGAACCATATCAGCCAGGAATCCGCTCGGCGTACAGGTCGTGCACGTCGCAGTCGGTAATACGGACACGAACGAAGTCGCCGGGCGCCAGGCCTTCGCCGTCAGGAATCACAACCAGCCCGTCAATTTCCGGCGCATCGCCGGGAGTGCGCGCCAACGCACCATCTTCATCGATGTCATCCACCAAGACTGTCATCTCGCGACCGATCTTGGCTTCCAGACGCTGGGTGGAGATGTCCTCCTGGAAGTCCATCAGACGGGCACGCCGCTCTTCGCGAATCTCGTCCGGCACCGGATCAGCCAGCTCATTGGCCGTCGCCCCCTCAACCGGCGAATAGGCGAAAGCGCCAACTCGGTCGAGCTGTGCCTCTTCCAGGAAGTTCAGCAGCATCTCGAAATCCTCCTCCGTCTCGCCGGGAAAGCCAGTGATGAAGGTTGAGCGGATGGTGAGATCCGGGCAGATGCTGCGCCACTTGCGCACGCGCTCCAGCACATTCTCCGCGTTTGCCGGCCGCTTCATCGCTTTCAACACACGCGGACTGGCATGCTGGAAAGGCACATCCAGGTAGGGAAGAATGTGGCCTTCCGCCATCAACGGAATCAGGTCGTCAACGCTGGGATAGGGATAGACATAGTGCATCCGTATCCAGATACCCAGCTCGCCAAGAGCCTTCGCCAGATCCAGCAACCGGGTCTTGACCGGCTTGCCATTCCAGAAGCCAGTGCGGTACTTCACGTCCACACCGTAGGCCGAGGTGTCCTGCGAGATCACCAGGATCTCCTTGACCCCGGAATCCGCCAGCGCCTCAGCCTCGCGCATCACCTCATGGATGGGGCGGCTGACGAGGTCGCCGCGCATCGACGGAATGATGCAGAAGGTACAGCGGTGATTACAGCCCTCGGAAATCTTGAGGTAAGCGTAGTGCTGAGGAGTCAGGCGGATGCCTTGCGGCGGCACCAGATCGGTGAAGGGATCATGCGGCTTCGGCAAATGCCGATGAACTGCCTGCATCACTTCGTCGGTCGCATGCGGACCGGTCACTGCAAGCACCTGGGGATGGGCCGCCAGGATGACGTCATCCTTGGCGCCCAGACAGCCAGTGACGATGACCTTGCCGTTCTCGGCCAAAGCCTCGCCGATGGCATCCAGCGATTCCTCGACGGCCGCATCGATGAATCCACAGGTATTCACCACGACGATATCGGCTTCGTCGTACGAACCGGAGATGGCGTAACCTTCGGCGCGCAGTCGAGTCAGGATGTGCTCTGAATCTACTGTCGCCTTCGGACAGCCCAGGGAAACAAAACCGACGCGGGGCGCGTCGGGGACTTTCAGGGTACTCATACAGCTCCGGCTCGTAGGGGATGGCCGACTCCCCTACAAGACCATCGGGGAGCCGCTGGGCGCCTTTATTTGTCGACGCCGCTCTTGCCAGCGGGGCCAGAGGCAGGCGCCTCCTTTTCATCCTTGCCGGCAGTCTTGTTGTAGTTTGGAAACTGAAAGCCCGAGAACATGTTCCGCGTCTGGTTCTCGACCTGCTCCTGCATCTGCTGGAACATCCGCTTGGACTGCTCCACGTAGGTACCCATCATGCTCTGCAGCGCGGGCCCCTGGAAATTCATGAACTGAGCCCAGAGATCCTGACTTACCGGGCTGTTGTCACCGTAGATGCTGCGCGCCTGCTCCTGCAGCTTGCCCTGCATGTCGGTGAAGGCCTTGATATTGTTTTCAAGGTACTTGCCCATCATGCCCTGCATGGCATTGCCGTAGAAACGGATCATGTGGGCCAGCAGGTCACTGGTGAACATCGGGGCACCACCGGCCTCTTCCTCGAGGATGATCTGCAGCAGGATGCTGCGGGTGAGATCCTCATTGGTCTTGGCATCCACCACCTGGAACTCTTCGTGATTGAGCACGAGCTCCTTGACGTCGGCCAGGGTGATGTAGGAACTGGTGCGGGTATCGTAGAGGCGGCGGTTCGGGTACTTCTTGATCAGGCGCGCTTGATCGGCCATATCGCTTATCTCCTCGGCGGCGGTCGTCCCGCTCTTGAATGTGGGGCAATTATACCGCGCGGCGAAAACAAAAACCCCGCCAATAGACGGGGTTACGCGTATCCGCAGACAGGCGGACAGCAATCAACACATGTGCAAGCCACCGTTGATGTTGATCGTGCTGCCGGTGATATAGCCGGCCATATCAGACGAAAGATAGACACACAGCCCACCGATCTCTTCCGGCTTGCCAAGACGCTTCATTGGCACGGAGTCGATGATGGACTGACGGATATCGTCACGGATGGCCATGACCATGTCGGTGCCGATGTAGCCCGGAGCGATGGCATTGACGGTAACGCCCTTGGTCGCCAGCTCCTGCGCCAGCGCCTTGGTGAAACCCAGCACGCCCGCCTTGGCGGTCGAATAGTTGGCCTGACCAGCCTGGCCCTTCACGCCATTGACCGAGGAGATGTTGATGATGCGGCCCCAGCCACGCTCGGCCATCTTGGGCGAAATGTGGTGAGTCACATTGAAGAGGCTGTTCAGGTTGGTGTTGATCACCGCATCCCACTGCCCCTTCTCCATCTTGGGGAAGAACTTGTCGCGGGTAATGCCGGCGTTGTTGATCAGCACATCGACCGGACCGACGTCGGCCTCGATCTTCTCGACCATCGCCTTGCAGGACTCGTAGTCGGACACGTCACCTTCAGCCGCCGCAAAATCGAACCCGAGCGCCTTCTGCTTTTCCAGCCAGGCATCCTTTTCGGGGAAGCCGGGCAGACAGTTGGCAACGACCTTCATGCCATCTTTGGCCAGGGCCTGACAAATCGCGGTACCCAAGCCACCCATGGCGCCGGTAACGAGTGCGACTTTCTGAGTCATGTCGAATCCTTCTGCAACGGTTTTCGGAACCGGGAGCATGCGGAATGATTTTTCCCGCCATCGTCCCTGCGTGCATGCGGCAACGCGTCAGCCGCTTGGCGCTGGCATTATAGACACAATATTGGTGCGATGTTGCGACGCAATACACTAAATTGGAACGGCGCCTGCTGATGCACGGCGCCGTTGTTTTCTGCCTTGTATTTCCGCGAAAAAGCGGAAACGAAGCATGCGTCAGAACATGTGCTGGCCACCGTTGATGGAGATGTTCGCGCCCGTTACGAAGGCAGCTTCCTCAGACGACAGATAGGCCACCAGACCCGCGATTTCCTCTGGCTTGCCCAGGCGCCCCACCGGGATCTGCGGCAGGATCTTGGAGTCGAGGATTTCCTGCGGAATGGCGGTCACCATTTTGGTGCCGATGTAACCCGGCGAGATGGTGTTCACCGTCACACCGCTGCGGGCCACCTCCAGCGCCAGCGCCTTGGTAAAGCCATGCATGCCGGCCTTGGCCGCAGAGTAGTTGGTCTGGCCGAAAGCGCCTTTCTGACCATTGACAGAGGAAACGTTGATTATCCGCCCCCATTTGCGCTCGACCATGCCGTCCATGACCTGCTTGGTCATGTTGAACACCGAGTCCAGGTTGGTGCGCATCACTGCGTCCCAATCCGCCTTGGTCATCTTGCGGAAGGTCATGTCGCGGGTAATGCCGGCGTTGTTGACCAGCACGTCCACCGGTCCGACGTCTTCGGCAACCTGGGCGACGCAGGCCTGCGCCGAATCGAAGTCGGACACATCGCAGGGATAGCCCTTGAAGCCATAGCCCATGTTGTTCATGCCCTGCAGCCACTCAGCCGCCTTGCTGTTGCCCGGCGAATGCGTGGTCACCACCCGGTAGCCCAGGGCAGCGAGCTTGATGCACACCGCTTCGCCCAACCCTCCCATACCACCGGTAACGAGTGCGACTCTGGACATATTCTTTCCTCCTCTCCCGTTGTCTTCCGTTCGGGGAGGGTACTGAACACCCGGCAGCGCCCTCCCCTCCGCTGCCGCACTGACTCAGGCGTCTAACCGCTCAGGCTTTGATCCTGACGTAGCGCCCCGGCGCCGGCTCTATCGGTTCGTAGCGCGGGCTGCCCAGCCGCTGACGCGCGGCGATCTGCTTGCCGCCATAGGGCTTCAGCCACTCGATCCAGTTCAGCCACCAACTGCCCTTCTGCTCGGCAGCCCCTTCCAGCCAGGCATCCGGGTCAGCCACCATCGCATCGCTGGTCCAGTAGCTGCGCTTGTTCTTGGAGGCCGGATTGATCGCGCCGGCGATATGGCCGCTCGCGCCCAGCACGAAGGTCACCTCGCCACCCAGCAGGTTGCGGCCGAGGTAAGCACTCTTCCACGGAACGATGTGATCTTCCCGGGCAGCAATGAGATAGGCAGGCGCATCCACCCGCCCCAGATCCACCTTCTGGCCCAGCATCTTCAGGCGCCCCGGCACGCGCAGGTTGTTCTCCAGGTACATATTGCGCAGGTACCAGGTGAGGAAGGGGCCGGGCAGATTGGTTGCGTCCGAATTCCAGTACAGCAGGTCGAAGGCCTGCGGCTTCTGTCCCTTCAGGTAGTTGCCGACCACGTATTGCCATATGAGGTCATTGGCACGCAGCGAGGAGAAGACGTTGGCCAACTCCTGCCCCTTGAGCAGCCCGCCCTTGCCGATTGCCGCTTCCCGCGCTGCAACACTGGCTTCATCCACCAGGCAGCCGATCTCACCGGCATCGGCGAAGTCCAGCAAGGTCGTCATCAACGTCAGGCTTGCCACCGGCTCTTCGCCGCGGGCACGCGCCACCGCCAGCGCGGAGGCCAGCAGGGTGCCGCCGACGCAGAAGCCGAGCGCATTCGGCTTCTTCACCTTGGTGACGGTGCGCACCACGTCCAGCGCGGTCAACACGCCCTTCTCCAGGTAATCGTCCCAGCCAAGCTGCGCATCGTCCGGACCCGGGTTCTTCCAGGACACCAGGAAGACGGTGTAGCCCTGCTCGACGATGAAGCGCACCAGGGAGTTCTCCGGCTGGAGATCCATGATGTAGAACTTGTTGATGCAGGGCGGCACGATCAGCAGTGGCACCTGGGCGACCTTGGGGGTCAGCGGCGCGTACTGGATCAGTTGGATCAGCTCGTTCTCGAAGATCACCGAACCCGGGCTGATCGCGATGTTACGGCCGATTTCGAAGGCCTCGTCATCCGTCATCGAGATCCGGCCCTTCTCCAGGTCAGACAGCAGGTTCTGGATGCCGCGGGTGATGCTCTCGCCCTTGGTGTCGATCGCGGTGCGGATGAACTCCGGATTGGTCGCGGCGAAATTGGTCGGGGCGAAGGCGTCGATGTACTGGCGGGTCAGGTACTGGATGCGGGACTTGGCACGCCCATCGGCAATGGGCAGCTCATCCGCCACATCGCGCAGGAATCCGGCATTCAGCAGATAGGCCTGCCGCAGGTAATCGAAGACCGGGCTGGTGGACCACTCCGGCGCATTGAAGCGGCGATCGCCCGGCTCCGGGCTCGCGACCGGCGCCTGCACCTCGCCGTCCTTGCGGGAAAGCATGGTGGTCCACAAGGCGGTGTGCTTTTCCGCGAACGCTTTCTGCAACCGCATCAACGTTTCTGCTTCCGGCATGGGCATTGGCGGCATCTGGCCTGCACCCTGCACCGCGCCTTGCTGCTTGGCGACAAGGTCGAAAAAATTACGTGCCATTTCCTGGCCGGCGACGAACATGGCCTGCATTGCAGCAGCCCCCTGCTTGTCATTCGATTCGGACATCAGTCGCTCCTGAGACGCCGCCCGCGAGCGCGCGCAGTTCCGCCTGCGCGCACCGGCCCCGGACGCTCCGTGGCCGTCTCGACGGGTAGAATCGGTTCATGTACGTGATCGCAATCGCCTGGCTATACGTCGCCCTGCTCGCTGCGGTGTCGGATGACACCGTGGTCGGCGGGGTGCTCACTTTCATCTTCTATGGCGCTGCGCCCCTCGCGCTATTCCTATGGATATTCGGCACGCCCGCCCGGCGGCGCTTGCAGCGCCAGCAACAGGCGGACGAGAGCCTCCACGATAGAGCCGATTCGGATGGCAGGCAATAGCGGCAGGCGAATGCCTAGCGCTTAAGGCTCAGCCGCAGCCGACGGCTCCCGCCATACCAGCGAGGCAAAGCGGCCGGTCGCGCCTTCACGCCGATAGGAATAGAAACGCACGCTATCCGAATAGGTGCATTCGCCGCCGCCATAGACGCGCGACACGCCCGCCCGGGCAAGGCGCAGGCGGGCCAGCGCATAGAGATCCGCCAGCCACTTGCCGGGCTGATCGGAGGAAACGAAGGCATCCGCAGCAGACGGATCGCTGTCCAGGAAAGCCGCCCTGACCTCGCCGCCGACTTCGAACGCCGCCGGGCCGATCGCCGGCCCCAGCCAGGCGAGCACCTGCTCCGGCGCCACGCCCATGCGCGCCACCGTCGCCTCCAGCACCCCCGCGGCAAGGCCGCGCCAGCCGGCATGCGCGGCAGCCACGACCGTGCCTTCGTCATCGCAGAACAACACAGGCAGACAATCCGCCGTCATCACCGCGCACACCACGCCGGCACGCCGCGCCACCGAGGCATCCGCCTGCAGCAGACCGCTTGCGACATCCGCTTCGGCCACCGCCACGCCATGCACCTGCTCCAGCCACACCGGTTCGGCAGGCACCAGACGCCGCAGGCGGCTGCGGTTCTCGGCCACCGCTTCCGCCGTATCGCCCACATGGCCGCCCAGATTAAGGCTGCCATAAGGCATCTGGCTGACGCCGCCAGCGCGGGTAGTCACCAGCGCACGCACGTTGGCCGGCGCAGGCCAGTCGGGAATCAGGACGTCGGACATTCCACCTCCTTGCTACCCAGCAGACACAACAGCTCGGCGAAATCCACCGGCAAGGACGCGCTCCAGGCCAGTTCCTCCCCAGTAGCTGGATGCACCAGGCCGAGACGGAAAGCGTGCAAGGCCTGGCGCGGGAACGCATCCAGCACAGCCACGCCGCTGCGCCGCTGGCCATAGACCTGATCGCCGATCAGCGGATGACCGATGTGCGCCATATGCACCCGGATCTGATGTGTCCGCCCGGTTTCCAGCCTGCACTCGACCAAGGCCGCACGCCCCAGGCGCTCACGCAACGAATAACGGGTGAGCGCTGGCCGCCCGCCCTGCACCACCGCCATCTTGATGCGCTGGCTGGGGTGGCGGCCGATAGGCGCGTCCACCGTGCCCATGATGCTGGGCTCGCCCTGCACCAGCGCCAGGTAATGGCGCTTCACCGTGCGCGCCTGCAGCTGGCGGATGAGGTCGGTCTGCGCTTCCAGGGTCTTGGCGACCACCAACAGGCCGCTGGTGTCCTTGTCCAGACGGTGGACGATGCCGGCGCGGGGTATCGCGGCCACTCCGGGAGCGTGGTGCAGCAGCGCATTCAACAGCGTGCCGCTCCAGTTGCCACTGCCGGGGTGAACGACCAGGCCGACGGGCTTGTTGATCACCAGGATGTGGGCGTCCTCGAACACCACGTCCAGCGGGATGTCTTCCGGCAGCGCGGCAGTGGCCGCCGGCAGCGGCGCCTCGTCGATCTCCAGCGTTTCCCCGCCCCACACCTTGTGCTTGGCGTCCGGCGACGTGCCGTTCAGGCGGATGCGCCCCTCTTTCAGCCAGGACTGCAGACGGCTGCGGGAGTGCTCAGGGAAAAGCCTGGCCAGGGCCTGATCCAGCCTCATGCCGGCGAAGTCCGCCGGAATGCTCAGTTCACGACAAGAACCCGCTTCGTCCGCTGGGCTATAATCCTCAAGTTCATTCACGCGAGTGTTATCGATGGCTAGGTTCACCCTCGGAAGTTTAGCGGTTATCGGCGCCCTGCTCATTGGCGGCTGCAGCGGCGTACCGGACCTCAACGACGAAACAGCGGGCTGGAATGCCCAGAAGCTCTACTCCGAGGCGAAGTCGTCGATGACCGAAGGCGGCTACGAGCGCGCCATCCAGCTGTTCGAGAAGCTGGAAGCCCGCTACCCCTACGGCCGCTATGCCCAGCAGGCGCAGATTGAAGTCGCCTACGCCTATTACAAGCAGGGTGAAGCCGCGCTCTCCATTGCCGCGGCCGACCGCTTCATCAAGCTGCACCCCAACCACCCCAATGTGGACTACGTCTATTACCTGAAGGGGCTGGTGAACTTCAACGAAGACCTCGGCCTGCTCGCCGGCCTGTCCAACCAGGACTTGTCCGAGCGCGACCCCAAGGGCGCCCACGAAGCCTTCGACACCTTCCGCGACTTGGTCACCCGCTTCCCGGAAAGCCGCTATTCGGAAGATGCCCGCCAGCGCATGCGCTACCTGGTGAATTCCCTGGCCGCGCATGAAGTGCATGTGTCGCGCTACTACTACCGCCGCGGCGCCTATGTGGCATCGATCAACCGCGCCCAGGCGGCGATCACCTCTTACCCGAATGCGCCGGCCAACGAAGAAGCACTGTTCCTGCTGGTGAAGAGCTACGAAGCGCTGGGCATGAACGATCTGCGTGCGGACGCCGACCGCGTGCTGCGCCAGAACTTCCCGAACAGCGTCTATTACAGCGGCGGCCCGGCGGATACCCGGCCGTGGTGGCAGCTCTGGTAAGCGCCTGAGCAACCAATGAAAAACGCCGCTTCCGCGGCGTTTTTTGCTTGTGCTCCCCAGTGCCGGAATCAGCCCCGGCCGTAGGTGTCCTCGAAGCGCACGATGTCGTCCTCGCCCAGGTAGGAGCCGGACTGCACCTCTATCATCTCCAGCGGCACCTTGCCCGGGTTCTCCAGGCGGTGGGTTGTGCCCAGCGGGATGTAGGTGGACTGGTTCTCCGCCAGCAGGAAGCTCTCCTCGCCGCGGGTGACGCGGGCAGTACCGCGCACCACGATCCAGTGCTCGGCGCGGTGGTGGTGCATCTGCAGGCTCAGCTGGGCGCCGGGTTTGACCACGATGCGCTTCACCTGGAAACGGTCGCCGGCGTCGATGGAGTCGTAGAAGCCCCAGGGGCGATGAACCTTGCGGTGCATGTCCGCCTGCGGCCGGGCGCTGGCCTTCAGCCGCGCCACCAGCTTTTTCACATCCTGGGTGCGGTCGCGGCGGGCGACCAGCACCGCGTCCGGCGTTTCCACCACTACCAGGCCGTCCACGCCCAGGCAGGTCACCATGCGGTCCGAGGCATGGACCAGGCTGTCGCGGGTGTCTTCCAGCAGCACGTCGCCGCGCACCGCATTGCCGTCGCCGTCGCGCTCGGCCAGGGTCCACAGCGCATCCCAGGCGCCGACGTCCGACCAGCCGGCCTCCAGCGGTACCACCCGCGGCGGAATGCCCAGTTCCGGCGCGCCGGCGAGCTTCTCCATCACCGCGTAGTCGATGGAATCCGACGGGCAGACTTCGAAGGCCTCGCGGCCTACGCGCACGAAGTCGCTGTCCTGCTTCGCCGCCTCATAGGCACTGCGGCAAGCAGCGGCCATCTCCGGCGCGAAATGGGCGATGGCCTTCAGCCACACGCTGGCGCGCAGCAGGAAGAGACCGCTGTTCCACAGATAGCCTTCGGCGATGTAGCGGGCGGCGGTATCCGCGTCCGGCTTCTCGACGAAGGCCTCCACCGCCAGCGCGCCCTCGCCCGCCGCCGCGCCGGGGCGGATGTAGCCGTAACCTGTTTCCGGCCGGTCGGGCACGATGCCGAAGGTGACCATGGCGCCCTCCAGCGCAGCCGCCAGGCCGACATCGATGGCCTGATGAAAGGCCGTGCGGTCGCGGATCACATGGTCCGCCGGCATCACCAGCAGCAGCGCATCCTCACCCGCAGCCTCCGCCACCAGCGCTGCCAGCGTCAGTGCCGGCGCGGTATTGCGGCCGACCGGCTCCAGCACGATCCGGTCGGTGCCGTGCTTGCACAGTTGCAACTGCTCGGCGGTGATGAAGCGGTATTCCTCGTTGCAGACGACGATGGGTGCGGCGGCCACCGGCGCACGGCCCGCGAAGCCTTCCAGCCGCCGGGCGGTGGCCTGCAGCATGGTGTCGTCGCCGGACAGGGCCAGCAGCTGCTTGGGATAGCGTTCGCGGGACAAGGGCCACAGGCGGGTGCCGGAGCCACCGGAAAGGATGACGGGTTGGAGCTTCATGGCGGAGTTCGCTAAGAGTTGGACCAGCGCCGGCAGCACGCCGGCCAAGGGCACCAGCATACGCGAAAGGGCTGGCCGGCTGGCCCATTGCAGGCTGAGCCGTCGAGGTCCGGACCGCTGCGGTCCGGCCCCCCCCAAGCCGAAGCACAAATGAAAACGGGCCGGACCGCGCGCCCCATCCAGGGATGGGAACAACACGATCCGGCCCGTTTCGTCTCACCCCGCCTCCACCCGCCCATCAACCGGCGGGCGAAGCGAGGTTCAGCCCGGTTCAGCCCTCGTGGAACTGGCCCTGGCTGCGCAGCGCCAGGCGCTGCAGCAGCGGCGACACCCGGTAGCGCTCCTCGCCGTAGTGCTCGCGCAGGTTCAGCAGCACCTTGGCGACGAAGCCCAGGCCCAGTTGGTCGGCCCAGGACAGCGGCCCCTTCGGGTAGTTGGTGCCGAAGCGCATCGCGGTATCGATATCCGCAGCGTTGCCTATGCCCTGCAGCACCGCGTCCGAGCCCTCGTTGGCGAGCATGGCCACCGTGCGCAGCGCCACCATGCCGGCGATGTCGTCGATGCGGCTCACCACGATGCCGGCGCGCTGCAGCGTGCCCACCACCGCGCCCCAGGCGCCATGGCCGCAGTCGTCGGCGCGGCTCAGCAGCAGGCGCGGCGTGGTGGCGTAGTCCAGGCAGAGGTCGAACAGCACCAGGTTGGCGATGCCTTCCTCCGCGGCGCGGCGGGAGGCGCTGCGGCCGTCGGACAGCGTCAGCCGGGCGGAGCCGATTTCCAGCCAGCCCTGCACGCCGGCGTCGCCGGATTCGCGGCGCACTTCCACGCCGGCGCTTTCCAGGCGGCCGATCAGCGCGGCGGCGGCGCCGAGGTCACCCACCGCGGTCACCGGCAGGTCGGCGGTGTGCAGCTCTTCCTGCTGCGCCTGCGGCTTGGCCGCGCCTTCGGCGTAGTTGTAGAAGCCGCGGCCGCTCTTGCGGCCCAGGCGGCCGGCGGCGACGAGTTCCTGCTGGATCAGGCTGGGGGCGAAGCGGCGGTCGCCGAAGTAGGCGTCGAACACCGAGTTGGTGACCGCGAAGTTCACATCGTGGCCGATCAGGTCCATCAGCTCGAACGGACCCATCGGGAAATTGCAGCCCTCGCGCAGCGCGGCATCCACCGTCGCCGGCTCGGCGGCGCGCTCGGCCAGCACCCGCAGCGCCTCGGAGTAGAACGGGCGGGCGACGCGGTTCACGATGAAGCCCGGGGTGGACTTCGCATGCACCGGTACCTTGCCCCAGGCCTTGGCGGTGGCATACAGGGTTTCGGCGATGGCGGGATCGGTGGCGAGGCCGGAGACGATCTCCACCAGCTTCATGCGCGGTGCCGGGTTGAAGAAGTGCAGGCCGCCCAGCCGTTCCGGCCGCGCCAGCGCGGCGGCCATGGCGGTGATGGACAGCGAGGAGGTATTGCTCGCCAGGATGGCGTCGGCCGGCAGCAGGGCTTCCAGCTGCTTGAACAGCGACTGCTTCACCTCGAGGTTCTCGACGATGGCTTCGATGGCGAGGCCGGCGTCCGCCGCCTGGGCGAGGTCGGTCACCGCCGTCACCCGGCCCAGCACCGCCGCGCGTTCGGCCTCGTCCATCTTGCCCTTGGAGACGAGGAAGGCGAGATCCTTGCCGATACCGGCGATGCCGCGTTCGATCGCGTCGGCGCGGGTGTCGTAGAGATAGACCGGGTGCCCGGCGGCCGCCGCAACGTGCGCGATACCCGCGCCCATCGCACCGGCACCAATCACCAGAATGCTCGTTTGGGGATTCAGTGCTGCCATTTGTATTTCTTCTCCGCTAGTCAGGCGCCGGATTGCCGCCGGCGCGTCGCCCCTGGGGGCGGCACGCGCGGCGGCATGAGGCGCTTCATGTCAGTCGTCCAGACCGAGGAAACTGCTCTTGGGGTTGCCGCAGTCCGGGCACACCCAATCCTCGGGTACAGCGTCCCAGGGCGTACCTGCCGGGATGCCATCATCGGGCAGCCCCTGCTCCTCGTCGTAGGGGAAGAAGCAGGCGCCACATTGATATTTGGCCATGATCGTTATCCTTTTGTCTCGATTTGGGGTTGGAAAAACAGGCGAGCGGGTGAAAAAGCCGGGTCCGCTCCGCCCCGGTCACGCCTCTGCGAGCGTGATCAACAGCTTGCCCGGCGCCTTGCGGCCGGCCAGCGCCTGCAGCGCTTCAGCGCCGCGCGACAAGGGGTAACGGGCGCTGATCTGCGGCCGCAGGCTGCCATCGGCGAAGCCGGCCAGCACCTGGCCGACCTGCTCCGCCGCCCGCGCCGGCTCGCGTCGCAGCAGTTCATCCCAGAACACGCCGCTGGCCTCGCAGCCCTTGAGCAGCAGCAGGTTGGCCGGCAGGCGCGGAATCTCGCCGGCGGCGAAGCCGATCACCAGCAGGCGGCCGCGCCAGGCGGTGGCGCGCAGCGCGCTCTCGGTGAAGGCGCCGCCGACGACGTCTATCACCACGTCCGCGCCGCGGCCGGCGGTCACTTCCTTCACCACCTCCTTCAGATCCTGCCGGCTGTAGTCGATGCCGACATCGGCGCCGGCCTCGCGGCACAGCGCCAGCCGTTCCGGCGAACTGGCGGCGGCGATCACCCGGGCGCCGGCGGCATGGGCGATCTGCACCGCCGCCAGGCCGACGCCGCCGGCCGCGCCCAGCACCAGCACGGTTTCACCGCCGGCCAGGCGGCCACGGTCATGCAGCGCGAACCAGGCGGTGCCGTAGGCCACCAGCCCGGCGGCAGCGCAGTCGAAATCCACCGCCTGCGGCAGCCGCCAGGTCTGGCTGGCGCGGGCGCGGCACAGCTCGGCGTCGCCGCCGTGGGAGGTAAAGGCGCAGACGCGGTCGCCGACCTGGAAGCCGGCCACGCCCTCGCCCACCGCCACCACCATGCCGGCCACCTCGCCGCCGGGGGCGAAGGGCAGCGGCGGCTTGATCTGGTACTTACCCTGCACGATCAGGGTGTCGTAGAAATTCACGCCGGCGGCAAGCACCCGCAGCACCAGCTCGCCGGCGGCCGGCTTCGGATCGGGCAGCTCGCCCAGCCGCAGGGCGGCGATGCCCTCGTTACGGTCGCAGATCAGCGCGCGCATGGCCGCTGCGCCCTCAGAACGGCGCGCCGGGCGGGAAGGCGGGCGTGCGCCGCTCGCGCACCGCCGCCAGCCCTTCGCGCACTTCCGGGCCGGTGAAGCCGAGCATTTCCAGCGCCACCGAGTTGTCGAAGATGGGGCCGGCCTGGCGCAGCCAGTTGTTCAGGCTGTGCTTGGTCCAGCGCAGCGCGCTCTGCGGGCCGGCGGCGAGCCTGGCGGCGATGTCGAAGGCGCTGTCCATCAGCGCGTCCGCCTCCACCGCCATGGACACCAGGCCGATGCGCTCCGCCTCTTCGCCGCTGACTTCGTCCGACAGCAGCAGGTGCAGCTTGGCGCGCGCCATGCCGCACAGCAGCGGCCAGATGATGGCGGCGTGGTCGCCGGCGGCCACGCCCAGGCGGGTGTGGCCGTCGATCAGCCGGGCGTTCTTCGCCGCGATGGAGATATCCGCCAGCAGCGCCACCGCCAGGCCGCCGCCCACCGCCGGGCCGTTGATGGCGGAGACGATGATCTTGGAGCAGTTGATCATGTTGTAAACGATCTCCCGCGCCTCCTTCCACACCCGGGCGCGATGCTCGAAGCTGTCCACCATGTCGGCCACCAGCTCCAGCGTGCCGCCGGCGGAGAAGCCCTTGGCCTGGCCGCGGACGATGGCCACCGAGATATCCGGATCGCGATCGATGTCGCGCCAGATGTCGGCCAGCTCGCCGTGGCCGGCGTGGTCGGCGGCCGGCAGCTTGCCGTCACGGCCCATGATGACTTCGGCGATGCCCTTGTCGTGCTTCACCACCTGCAGGCCGGTGTAGCGGCTGTAGTCCATGCTGCGTTTCCTTTTGCGATGACCGCCGGGGCGGGCCGGCGGAGAACGGGGCCGCGCTCAGCGCGCCGCCAGGTCTTCCCCGCCCGGCTTCAGGTAGGCGGCGAATTTCGGCCGCCAGAATTCGTCGATCGGCACGCCCTTCAGCTTGTCCATGTCGGCGAGCACGAACTTGAGGCGGGCGCGCACCCTGTCCTTGTCGCCGGCGCCGGCGGCGATCTCCACTTCCACCGAGGCGTTGCCGATGCGCGCCACCTGCAGGCGGAAAGTCAGCACGTCGCCGTAGCGCGAGGGGGCGAGGTATTCCACGTCCAGCTTCACCGTGGGGATGCCGAGGCGGCGCACCTCGTGCAGGTCCTGGAAGCCGACGCCCAGGCCATCGGCGAACCAGTCTTCCACCACCTCGTTGAACAGCTCGACATAGCGCGGGTAGAAGACGATGCCGGCCGGATCGCAGTGGGCGAAGCGGACGCGCTTGTTGCGTTCGAAGATCTTGCCCATGGCTCAGGCCTCCACCGTGCGTTCGAGGAAGGCCGAGACGGCGGCGATCACCGCTTCCGGCTGGTCCTTGTGCGGCGAGTGGCGGCAGTCGGCCAGCTTCACCAGCTCGACATCGCGCGCACCGGCGGCGATGCGTTCGATCTGCGCCATGGTGCCGTACTCGTCGTCCTCGCCCTGCAGCGCCAGCACCGGGCATTCGATGCGCGGCAGGTATTCCTCGATGTTCCAGGCGCGGAAATCCGGGTGCAACCAGATGTCGTTCCAGCCCCAGAAGGCGGCATCCACGTCGGCGTGGTACTTGCCGAGGCGCGCCGGCAGGTCGGTGCTGGTGTAGGCAGTCCTGGCCTGGGCGATGCTGCTCACCGAGATGTCTTCCACCAGCACGTGCGGCGCCATCGCGATCACCCCGGCCAGCGGCGTGTCGGTGCCGCCGGCGCAGATCAGGGCGATGGAGCCGCCGTCCGAATGGCCGAACAGCAGCGGCCGCTCCAGCTCCAGCGCGGAGAGGAAGGCCGGCAGCACCGCCAGCCCCTCGTCGTGCATGTAGCTCACCGCCCGCGGCAGCGCCGCCGGGCCGGAGCCGCCGTAGCCGGCGCGGGAATAGACCACCACCTCGCAGCCGGTGGCGTCGGCCACCTTCTGCGGGAAGTCGCGCCACATCGCCACCGAGCCCAGGCCCTCGTGCAGGAAGACGATGGCGGGCGCATCCTCGCGCGGGTGGGACGACGACAGGCGGACGTACTCGATCGGGGTGCCGTTGATGCGGATGCTCTTCACTTCACACTCCAAGATGTCGCTGGATCAGCTCGGGATTATTCCGCACCGCTTCGCTGGCGCCGTCGAACACCACCTGACCCTTGACCAGGATCATCGAACGGTCGGTCACCGAGGTTACCGCGGCGTGGTTCTTGTCCACGATCACGGTGGCGATGCCGCTGTCGCGGATCTCGCGGATCACCCGCCAGATCTCGCGCACGATCAGCGGCGCCAGGCCCTCGGTGGCTTCGTCCAGGATCAGCAGGTCCGGGTTGGTCATCAGCGCCCGGCCTATGGTGAGCATCTGCTGCTCGCCGCCGGAAAGCTGGCCGCCGCCGTGGCCGATGCGCTCGGCCAGGCGCGGGAAGGTGTGCATCACCCGGTCGTAGTCCCAGTTGCACTGGCCATCCACGCCGGGGCGCGCCGCCATCAGCAGGTTCTCCCGCACCGACAGGTTGGGGAAGATGCCGCGGCCTTCCGGCACGTAGGCGACGCCGCGGCGGGCGATGCGGTGGGTGGGGCCGCCGGTCATCGCGTGGCCGCGCACCCTCACCTCGCCGCCGCGCGGCTTCACCAGCCCGAGCATGCTGCGGATCAGCGTGGTCTTGCCCATGCCGTTGCGGCCCATCAGGCCCAGGGTCTCGCCCTTGCCGATGCGGAAATCCACCCCGTGCAGGATGTGGCTGGAGCCGTAATAGGTGTGCAGGCCGCGGGCTTCCAGCAGGGTTTCGGCGGCATCGAGGCCAGCGGCGCTGGAGCTCGCAGCCTTGTGGCTGACGGTTTCAGACATGGGCGCCCTCTCCCAGGTAAGCCTGCTGCACGTCCGGGTTGGCGCGGATCGCTTCCGGCGCGCCCGAGGCCAGCACCAGGCCGTTGACCATCACGGTGATGGTGTCCGCCACCGCGAACACCGCATCCATGTCGTGCTCCACCAGCAGGATGGCGCGCCTGGCCTTGAGGCCCTTCAGCAGCTCCACCATCTGGGCGGACTCCTCCGAGCCCATGCCTGCCAGGGGTTCGTCCAGCAGCAGCACCTGGGCGTCGGTGGCCAGCACCATGGCGATCTCCAGCTGGCGCTGCTCGCCGTGGGAGAGCGTGCCGGCGACGCGGCTCTCGCGTCCGGCCAGGCCGGCCTCGGCGATGGCCGCCTCCGCCCGCGTCACCGTGTCCGACAGGCGCAGCGCGTCGGTGAAGATCTTCCACGGCCGCGGGTTGCGCGACTGCGCCGCCAGCCGGCAGTTCTCCAGCACGGTGAAGCCGGGAAAGATGTTGGTGCGCTGGTAGCTGCGGCCGATGCCGATGCGCGAACGCTCCGCCGCCGTCAGCGCGCTGATGTCGCGGCCGCCGAAGACGATGCGACCGGACGAGGGCGGCAGATCGCCGGAGAGCATGTTGATGCAGGTGGACTTGCCGGCGCCGTTGGGCCCCAGCAGCGCATGCAGCGCGCCGCGGTGCAGTTCCAGGCAGACATCCTGGTTGGCCGCCAGGCCGCCGAAGCGGCGGGTCAATTTATCGGCAACGAGCATGGCCTCAGACATGATTCACCCCCTGCTTCATCTTGCCCATCATCGGCGGGGCCGGCGGCGTGGCGGGCGCGGCCGCCTTTCTTGCCGCTGGCGGCGGCGCATCCGGCGGCAGCGCGGCGCGCCGGGCCTCGCGGGCGGCGGCGATGCGGCGCGGCAGCGCGGCGATGCCGCCCGGCAGGAAGAGCACCGCCAGCACGATCACGCCGCCCATCAGCAACTGCCAGTGCTTGGTCATGCCGGCGAAGAACTCCTGCAGGCCGACGAAGGCGAACGCGCCTATCACCGCCCCGGCCAGGTTCCCCATGCCGCCCAGGATCACCATCATCAGCACGTTGCCGGACTGGTGCCAGGAGAGGTATTCCGGGGTGACGAAGCCGAACAGCACCGCGTAGAGGAAGCCCGCCACCCCGGCCAGCGCGCCGGACAGGGTGAAGGCCGCCAGCTTGTAGCGGAAGGTGGCGTAGCCCAGCGACTGCATGCGGTGCTCGTTGCTGCGTATGCCCACCAGCACCTTGCCGAAGGGCGAGCGCAGCACCAGGGTGAGGAAGACGAACACCGCCACCATCGCGAACACGATGAAGTAGTACAGGTGCATCGGCTCATCCAGGCTGAACGGCGCCCAGCCGGCGATGCTCGCATCCGGCTTGAAGTTGAGGTAGATGCCGTCCGAACCGCCGCCCAGCGCGGTGTCGTGGAACACGTAGTAGGCCATCTGGGCGAAGGCCAGCGTCACCATGATGAAGTAGATGCCCTTGGTGCGAAGCACGAACAGGCCGATGACGAAGGCCGCCGCCGCCGCGCCCAGCACCGACAGCGGCAGCGCCAGCCACAGGCTGGCCGGGTCGTACTTGGGCGTGAGCAGCGCCACCGCGTAGGCGGCGACGCCGAAGTAGGCGGCGTGGCCCAGGCTCACCAGCCCGGTGAAGCCCACCAGCAGGTCCAGGCTCATGGCGAAGATCGCCAGCACCAGGATCTTGGCCAGCATCTCGACATAGAACGGCGAGCTGAAGACCGGGAAGGCGAGCAGGCCGGCCAGCGCCGCCAGCTTGAGAACGAGTGCGATACGGGAGTCCATGCGCCCTTACCCCTTCTTGAAGATGCCTTCGGGCCGCCACAGCAGCACCGCCGCCATGACCAGATACACCACCAGCCCGGCGAATTCGGGCAGCAGCACCTTGCCGAAGGTGTCGGCGAAGCCGATCAGCAGGGCCGCCACCAGCGCGCCCCACACCGATCCGATGCCGCCGATGACGACGATGACGAAGGAAATGATCAGCACGCTGCCGCCCATGCCCGGATACACCGAGGAGATCGGCGCCGCCAGCATGCCGGCCAGCGCCGCCAGCGCCACGCCGAGGGCGAACACCGTGCGGTAGAGCAGGTTGATGTCGATGCCGAGCGACTGGACCATGTCACGGTCGTGGCTGCCGGCGCGGATCATCATGCCCAGCCGGGTGCGCTTCATCAGCCACCACAGGCCGCCGGCCAGCAGCAGACAGACCACCGAGATGACGATGCGGTACACCGGGTAGCTCAGCGTGTCCGACAGCGGGATGGAGGCGGAGAACAGCGCCGGCACCGCCACGCCGTGTACGTCGTCGCCCACCGCCAGGCTGCGCAGCTCCTCGAAGATGAGGATGAGGCCGTAGGTGAGCAGCACCTGCTCCAGGTGGTCGCGCTTGTAGAGGTGGGCGAACAGCAGCCACTCCAGCAGCGCGCCGAAGGCGAAGGCGAGCGGGATGCCGAGCGCGATGGTCAGCATCAGGTTGCCGGTCATGCCGGTGAGGACGAAGGCCATGTAGGCCCCCACCATGTAGAAACTGCCGTGGGCGAGATTGATGATGCCCATGATGCCGAACACCAGCGTCAGCCCGCTTGCCACCAGGAACAGCAGCAGGCCGTACTGCAGCGCGTTCAGAATCTGAATCAGGAATGTGACGAGATCCATGAGCCTTCCCCTCCGGGCGCCGCCCTGCGGCAGCGCCCGGATGTGCTTGGGTTTACTAGACGGGTGGCGGGTTGGGGAGTACCCGCCTTACATCTTGCAGCCGCGCGCCGGGTCGGCGAGCTTCTTGGCGGCGATGCCGACCACCTTGTTCTCCTTGCCCTCGACCTTGCGCAGGTAGATGTCCTGCACCGGGTTGTGGGCGGAAGACAGGGTGAAGCTGCCGCGAGGGCTGTCGATGGTGGCGGCGCCCATGGCCTTGATCATGGCGTCCTTGTCCAGCTTGTCGGCGCCCTTCACCGCGTCCAGGCCGGCCTTCAGCAGCTGGGCGGCGTCGTAGCCCTGCACCGAGTAGACGTCCGGCTGCACCTTGTAGGCGGCCACGTAGCCGCTGCGGAAGGCCTTGTCCTTGGCGTTGTCCAGGCCGTCGGCGTAGTGCAGCGCGGTGACCAGGCCCTCGCCGGACGTGCCCATGGCTTCCAGCGTGCCGTCGGTGAGGAAGCCGCTGGAGTACAGCGGGATGCTGTTCTTCAGGCCGGCCGCTTCGTAGTCCTTGACGAACTTGACCGCGCCGCCGCCGGCGAAGAACACGTACACCGCGTCCGGCTTGAGCGAGGCGATCTCGGTCAGCAGCGCCTGGAACTCGACGTTGGGGAAGGGCAGCGTGAGCTGCTTCACCACCTTGCCGCCGCCGGATTCGAAGCCCTTGGCGAAGCCGCCGGTGGCCTCGTCGCCCGCGGCGTACTTCCAGCTCAGCGTCACCGCGGTCTTGTGGCCGCGCTCGGCGGCGACCTTGCCCATGGCGTAGCCCGGCTGCCAGTTGCTGAAGGAGCTGCGGAAGACGTTGGGCGAGCACAGCGGGCCGGTGAGTTCGTCGGCGCCGGCATTGGGGATGATCATCAGCGTCTTGGTGTCGCGGGCGACCTTGGCCATGGCCAGGGCGACGCCGGAGTGCACCGTGCCGACCAGCACGTCCACCTGGTCGCGCTTGGCCAGCTTGTTGGCGTTCTCCGTCGCCTTCGCCGGGTCGGACTCGTCATCCACCACGAAATATTCCACTTCGCGGCCGGCCAGGGTGCCGCCCTGCTCCGCCACGTACTGCTTGAAGCCGTTGGTGATGGCATTGCCCAGCGAGGCGTAGGTGCCGGTGTAGGGCAGCATCAGCCCGACCTTCACCTTCTCCGCCGCCTGCACCGCGCCGATGGGCGCCAGTGCGGCCAGCGCAAGCCCGACAGCCACCCGCATGACATTACGTCGTTGTTGATCCTGCATCATGGTCTCCTCCTATTGTTGTCGTACGGCGGATCGTGCCGCCGCCGGGGTTGCTTCGCCGTCAGCGGGAGCCGGCGGCGCGCAATTTGAAACGCTGGATCTTGCCGGTGGCGGTCTTGGGCAGTTCTTCGACGAACTCCATCCACCGCGGGTACTTGTAGGGGGCGAGGCCGGCCTTGACGTGCTGCTTGATCGCCTCCGCCAGCACCGGGCTGGCGCTGATGCCGGGCTTGAGCACGATGTAGGCCTTGGGCTTGATCAGCTTGTCGTCATCCTCATGGCCGACCACCGCCGCTTCCAGCACCGCCTCGTGCTGGATCAGGCAGGACTCGACCTCGATCGGCGAAACGTAGATGCCGCTCACCTTCAGCATGTCGTCGCTGCGGCCGGCGTAGATGTAGTAGCCGTCGGCGGTGCGCGAATACTTGTCGCCGCTGCGCGTCCAGCTGCCCTGGAAGGTGGCGCGACTCTTGTCGCGGTTGTTCCAGTAGGCCATGGCGCTGGTGGTGCCGGAGATCTGCAGCTCGCCCGGCTGGTTGGCACCGTCGATGATGTTGCCCTCGTCATCCACCAGCCGCACTTCGTAGCCGGGCACCGGCTTGCCGGTGGTGCCGTAGCGGACGTCGCCCGGGCGGTTGGAGATGAAGATGTGCAGCATCTCGGTGGAGCCGATGCCGTCCAGGATGTCCACGCCGAAGCGCTGGGCCCAGCGCTTGGCGATCTCCTCCGGCAACGCCTCGCCGGCGGAGGTGCAGGCGCGCAGGCGCATTTCCTCGCGCTGCGGGCAGTCGGCGGCGGCCAGCATGGAGGCGAACAGCGTGGGCACGCCGTAGAAGATGGTGGGCTTGTGCTCGCGCAGGCGCTGGAACACCGCCGCCGGCGTCGGCCGCTCGGCCATCAGCACGGTGGTGGCGCCCACCGCCAGCGGGAAGGTGAGACCGTTGCCCAGGCCGTAGGCGAAGAACAGCTTGGCGGCGGAGAAGACGACGTCGTCCTCGCGGATGCCGAGGATGGGCCGGGCGTACAGCTCGGCCGTTTCCATCAGGCTGGAATGCACATGCACCGTGCCCTTGGGCGCGCCGGTGGAGCCGGAGGAGTAGAGCCAGAAACAGGCGTCGTCGCGGGTAGTGGCGGCGGCGTCGAAGCGCTCGCCGCTCTCTGCCAGCAGTGGCGCCAGCGCCTGCACCCGCTCGCCCTGGGCGCTGTCGGCGCCGGCGACGAGGATGCGCTCCAGCGTCGGAATCTTCTCCAGCAGCGGCTGGAACAGGGGCAGCAGCGGTTCGGACACCACCGCGATGCGGGCGCGGCTGTCGCCCAGCATGTATTCGTAGTCCGCCGCGGTGAGCAGGGTATTCACCGCGATCGGCACCACGCCGGCCTTGATCGCGCCGAGGAAGGTGGCGGGGAAATCGATGGTGTCGTGCACGCATAGCAGCACCCGCTGCTCGCGCATCACGCCCAGCTTGCCGAGCAGGTTGGCGAAGCGGTTGGTGCGCGCCGCCAGCTCGTCGTAGGTGTAGCGGCCCTTGTCGTCGATGTAGGCCAGCTTGCCGCCACGGCCGGCGGCGAGGTTGCGGCCAATGAGATCGTCGGCGGCGTTGTACAGGCGCGGGATGCTGATTTTGGGCGGACTGGTGGCGTGGTCCGCCTCGCTCAGGGTAGGCATGGTGTCTCCTCCGTGGTACTGGGTACCGCCACTGCGGACCGCAGCCGATCTATGGTTGCCGGCTTTGCGGATGCCCGCCGCGACGGGCGGGTCTTACTGACGCGTGAATTCGATGGCGCCTTCCGGCAGCAGGTAGAGCACGTAGGCGCGGCCGCCGGATACCGTCGGCCGATGGCCGCTGCCGGGGCCGTAGACGAACCAGCCGGCGCCGTGGCCGTCGAAGCGGGCGTCGCCTTCCAGCGGCATGATGAGGTCGATTTCCCCGTTCGGATGAACGTGGTGCGGGCCGGCGACGTCGCTCATCTCCACCACGTCCACGCTGAAGCCCTTCAGCGCCGGACCCGGCTTGATGACGCGGCCGTACTTGATGCCGCCATGTTCGCGGTCGCACATCCAGCCGGCGGCGACCGCCTCGCTACAGGCCTCGGCGATGGCGCGGAAATCGTCGCCATCTGCGGGAAAGCGCTGGTTGAGCAGGGCCTGGAGTTCCTTGTCCACCGGCAGGCCGGCGATGGCATCGGTAACCCTGGAGATCAGCGCCTGGAAGCGCTCGGGCGTGAGTTTCTCTGGCGACATCCTTGTCTCTCCTGTCGGGATCGGGGGCGATCCTCGTCTTTCTTTTATTCTCGGACGCAGGTGGTGCAATGCCGCTTGCGCCCTACCCTCACCCCGGCTGCCGACCGGGGTGCTGATGCCAAACCTGTGCCGCGGGCGCGGACTCAGCTGCCTAGCAGCGCCGCATCCGCCGCGTCGCGTGCCAGGGCTTCCAGCAGCGCCGGGCCGCCCTGCACGACATAACGACGGTGATAGGCGGCAAGCGCGCGCAGACCACCCAGTTCCTCGCCGCCGCCGGCCCTTCCCGGCCCGCCGTGCAGGCAGGTCGGCATCACATTGCCGTGGCCAGTGTGCTGGCTGCCGATCACGCTGTCTACCACCATCACGCGGCCATGCAGGTCGGCGATGGCGGGCACCAGATCGCCCAGGAAAGCGGCATCGGCGGAGTACACCGAGGCCACCAGCGAACCGCCGCCGCGCCGCGCCAGCGCTATGGCTTCCGCGGTATCCGCATAGGGCAGCACGGTGGCCACCGGGCCGAATACTTCGACGTCATGAACGTATTGCGCCGCCAGGCCCTTGTCGCAGTAAAGCAGCGTGGGCTGGACGAAGGCGGAGACAGCCGGGTCGGCATCCACCGGAGCGAAACCTTCGCCGCCGCCGAACACCACCCTGGCGTCCTTGCGCAGCAGCGCCAGCCCTTCCTCGGCGGCGGCCTGCTGGGCCTTGCTCACCAGCGGGCCGACGCGCACGCCTTCGCTGCGCGGGTTGCCCACCTTCATGCCGGCGAGCTTGGCCGCCACCGCTTCGGACAGCGCCGGAGCGATGGCCGCCGGCGCCAGCACGCGGCGGATGGCGGTGCATTTCTGCCCGGCCTTGATCGTCATCTCGCGCACGACCTCCTTCACCGCGAGATCGAACTCGCCGCTGCCCGGCACCGCATCCGGGCCGAGGATGGCGGAATTCACGCTGTCCGCCTCCACGTTCACCCGCACCGCGTTCGCCACCACCTTGGGATGGTTGCGGATGCGCGCGGCGGTTTCGGCCGAGCCGGTGAAGGAGACGATGTCACAGGCCTGCACATGGTCCAGCAGGTCGCGGGCGGAGCCGCAGACGATGGAGATGGCGCCTGGCGGCAGGATGCCGGCCGCCACCACGTCCTCCACCATGCGCTGGGTCAGCCAGGCAGTGGGCGTGGCCGGCTTCACCACCACAGGCACGCCGGCCAGCAGTGCCGGTGCGGCTTTCTCCCACAAACCCCAGGCGGGGAAGTTGAAGGCATTGATGAATACCGCGGCGCCGGTGAGCGGCGCGAGGAAGTGCTGGCCCTGGAAGGCATCCGTCTTCGCCAGCGGCACCGCCTTGCCTTCGCGCAGCAGGCACGCCGGGCCGAGCGCGCGGCCGGCGCGGGCGTATGTCTTGAGGGTGAAGATGGCGCCATCCACGTCGAAGGCGGCGTCGCCCTCGCCGGAGCCGGAGTTCTTCAGGGAAATGTCGTAGTAGTCGTCGCGCTTGGCCGCCAGCACCTCGGCGATGGCGCCGAGCAGGCCGGCGCGCGCTTCGTAGCCCAGCGCCCGCAGCGCGGGGCCGGCGCTGTCGCGGGCGAAGGAGAAGACCCGCTCCAGGTCGATGCCGTCGGAAGAGACATTGACCAGTTGTTCACCGCTGACCGGATCGAACAGGGCGGCGCCTTCGCCGCTGCCTTCCACCCACTGTCCGTATACGTAATTGGCCAGTTTCACAGTTCCTCCTTGTCGGGTTCCGATGCGGTCTGTGCCGCGCTTCTTATTAAGCTGTCGCGCCGACGGAAGGGCGCAACCGTTGGATATAGAATACACGCGAAGGATTCACCGTCAAGCATTTTATTGCATGTTCAACCTGGCAATCTGATGATGCATTGCAATATAAAGCTAATTTTCAGTGCATCAGAAAGTCATCCAGGCGCCATTTAGGAAGTTTTCTTCATCTTCCGCAGGACTGAAGATGCAATATACCTCTTGACGATAAATTTCGACTGCACTATTGTTCAACTCAAGCGCGCTGGCAACAGCGCAAAAGGAACCCAGGATGAACACCAAGGCCCCCACCGCAGACAGCAGCAAGGAAGCCGACGCCCTGCCCGCCAATGGCAGCGACGCGGATTTCCTGCAGACGCTCGGCAAACGGGTGCGCGAGATCCGCGACCGCCGCGGCATGACGCGCAAGCTGGTGGCCCGCGAAGCCGATGTCTCCGAGCGCCACCTGGCGCACCTGGAAGGCGGCGAAGGCAATGTTTCCATCGTGCTGCTGCGCCACATTGCCCGCGCGCTGGATGTCTCCCTGGTGGAGCTGCTGGCGCCGGAAGCGGAAGACACGGTGGAGAAGCGGCTCATCCGCCGCTTCCTCGAACGGCTGCCGCAGAACCGCCTGGAAGAAGTGGTGTTCCGCCTGATGCGCGACTTCGGCCATGAAGAGGCGGTGCGCAGGAAGCGCATCGCCCTCATCGGCCTGCGCGGCGCCGGCAAATCCACCCTGGGCGGCCGCCTGTCCAAGGAAGAAGGCATGCCCTTCATCGAGCTGGACCGCGAGATCGAGAAAGACACCGGCATGCCGGCGAGCGAACTGTTCGCCCTCTACGGCCAGTCCGGCTACCGCCGCATCGAGAAGCGCGCGCTGGAGCGGGTGATCCGCGACCACGACCGCGCGGTGATCTCGGTGGGCGGCGGCGTGGTCGCCCAGCCGGAAACCTACGAGATGCTGCTGTCGAACTGCCTCACCGTGTGGGTGAAGGCGCAGCCGGAAGAACACATGGCCCGCGTGATGGCCCAGGGCGACCTGCGGCCGATGGCGGGCAACGATGAGGCGATGGAGGATCTCAAGCGCATCCTGGAAGCGCGCGAATCCCTCTACGCCCGCGCCGACACCGTGCTCGACACCTCGGGCGAGACGGTGGAGGAAAGTTTCCTGAAGCTCAGGCAATTCGTCTCGAGCTGAGGCAAAGGCCGGTTCGCCGGCCGGGCCAGAAAACCGCAGGCCCACCCCAAAACCCCGACAGAGAGGAGACAGACAAATGGAAGCGGTCGCGATCAAGCAGGACGCCCAAATCGAACCGGTGGATTACCGCACCGAACCGTCGCGCTACAAGCACTGGAAGCTGGGCTTCGACGGCGAAGTCGCCACCCTGACGCTGGACATCGACGAGGACGGCGGCATCCGCCCGGGCTACAAGCTCAAGCTGAACTCCTACGACCTCGGGGTGGACATCGAACTGCACGACGCCCTGCAGCGCATCCGCTTCGAGCATCCGGAAGTGCGCACCGTGGTGTTCACCTCCGGCAAGGCCAAGATCTTCTGTTCCGGCGCCAACATCTACATGCTGGGCGTGTCCACCCACGCCTGGAAGGTGAACTTCTGCAAGTTCACCAACGAAACCCGCAACGGCATCGAGGACGCCAGCCAGAACTCCGGCCTCAAGTTCATCGCCGCCTGCAACGGCACCACCGCCGGCGGCGGCTACGAGCTGGCCCTGGCCTGCGACGAGATCGTGCTGGTGGATGACCGCAACTCCGCCGTCTCCCTGCCGGAAGTGCCGCTGCTGGGCGTGCTGCCGGGCACCGGCGGCCTCACCCGCGTCACCGACAAGCGCAAGGTGCGCCGCGACCACGCCGACATCTTCTGCACCATCTCCGAAGGCGTGCGCGGCAGCCGCGCCAAGGACTGGAAGCTGGTGGACGACGTGGTGAAGCAGCAGCAGTTCGGCGAGCACATCGCCGCCCGCGCCAAGGAGCTCGCCCAGCAATCCAACCGTCCGGCGGGCGCCAAGGGCGTGCCGCTGCCGCGCCTGGAGCGCACGGTGGACGAGCAGGGCTACCACTATGAGTTCGTCGATGTCGCCATCGACGCCGCCGGCCGCAGCGCCACGCTGACGGTGCGCGCACCAGCCGCCGTCGGCGCCCGCAGCGCCGCCGAGATCGAAGCCCAGGGCGCCGCCTGGTGGCCGCTGAAGATGGCGCGCGAGCTGGACGACGCCATCCTCAACCTGCGCACCAACCACCTCGACGTCGGCCTGTGGCAGCTGCGCACCAGCGGCGACGCCAACGTGGTGCTGGAGATCGACGGCATCATCGCCGGCAACCAGGACAACTGGTTCGTCCGCGAAACCCTGGGCATGCTGCGCCGTACCCTGGCCCGCATCGACGTTTCCTCCCGCAGCCTGTACGCGCTGATCGAGCCGGGCTCCTGCTTCGCCGGCACCCTGCTGGAAATCGCCCTGGCCGCCGACCGCAGCTACATGCTGGACACGCCGGACGCGGACAACCGCATCGGCCTCTCCGCCCTCAACTTCGGCGCCCTGCCGATGGTAAATGGCCTCTCCCGCATCGCCGCCCGCTTCTACGAAGACGAAGCCCAGGTCGGCGCGGTGAAGGCGAAGGAAGGCAGCCAGCTCAACCCGACCGAGGCCTTCGAGCTCGGCCTGGTCACCTCCATCCCCGACGACCTCGACTGGGCGGATGAAATCCGCATTGCCATCGAGGAACGCGTGGCCCTGTCGCCCGACGCCCTCACCGGCCTGGAGGCGAACCTGCGCTTCGGCATCACCGAGACGATGAACACCCGCATCTTCGGTCGGCTGTCGGCGTGGCAGAACTGGATCTTCATCCGTCCGAACGCGGTGGGCGCCAATGGCGCGCTGAAGCTGTTCGGCTCCGGCAAGAAGGCCCAGTTCGACTGGGACCGCGTCTAAGCCGGCGCCCCGCCGGCGGGTGGCGGAACAGCCGCCCGCCGGTACGCCGGCAACAGAACAAGGCCGGGCACAAGCACCCGGTCCGTCCGTATCCCTCGCCCGAGCCGCGTGGCAAGCCGTCCCACTGCCGATGCAGTCGGCGCCTTGGCGCAGAGCGGGAGGTCCGTCGCAAAGCAGCGCGTGCCCAAGCACGCCACATCCGAAACTCGGAGGAGCACTGAGTCATGATCAACTACAGCGAACGCATCCCGAACAACGTCAACCTGTCGGAAAACAAGACCCTGCAGCGCGCCCTGGAACACTGGCAGCCGGCCTTCCTGCAGTGGTGGGACGACATGGGCCCGGACGGCTCCACCAACTACGACGTGTACCTGCGCACCGCCATCAGCGTCGATCCCAAGGGCTGGGCGCATTTCGACCACGTCAAGATGCCGGACTACCGCTGGGGCATCTTTCTCGCCCCGCAGGAAGCCGACAAGAAGATCAACTTCGGCGACCACAAGGGTGAGAACGTGTGGCAGGAAGTGCCGGGCGAATACCGCTCCACCCTGCGCCGCATCATCGTCACCCAGGGCGACACCGAACCGGCCTCGGTCGAGCAGCAGCGCCACCTCGGCCTCACCGCGCCCTCCCTGTACGACCTGCGCAACCTGTTCCAGGTGAACGTGGAAGAAGGCCGCCACCTGTGGGCCATGGTCTATCTGCTGCACGCCCACTTCGGCCGCGACGGCCGCGAGGAGGGCGAAGCGCTGCTGGACCGCCGCTCGGGCGACGAGGACAACCCCCGCATCCTCACCGCCTTCAACGAGAAGACGCCGGACTGGCTGTCCTTCTTCATGTTCACCTTCATCACCGACCGCGACGGCAAGTTCCAGCTCGCCTCCCTGGCCGAATCCGCCTTCGACCCGCTGGCGCGCACCTGCAAGTTCATGCTCACCGAAGAAGCGCATCACCTCTTCGTCGGCGAATCCGGCGTGGCCCGCATCATCCAGCGCACCTGCGAAGTGATGAAAGAGCTGAAGACGGAAGATCCGGCCAAGCTGCGCGCCGCCGGCGTGATCGACCTGCCGACGCTGCAGAAGTACCTGAACTTCCACTACAGCGTCACCAGCGACCTGTACGGCAATGAAATCTCCTCCAACGCCGCCACCTACTACACCACCGGCCTGAAGGGGCGCTTCGAGGAAACCAAGCTCGCCGACGACCACAAGCTGCAGGACGACAACTACGAGGTGATGGAAGTGAATGGCGAGCAGATCGGCGCCCGCAAGGTAGCCGCCCTGTCCGCGCTGAACGAGCGCCTGCGCGACGACTGGATCGCCGACGTGCAAGCCGGTGTGGATCGCTGGAACCGCGTGCCGGAGAAGCTCGGCATCAACTTCCGCTTCACCCTGCCGCACAAGGGCTTCCACCGCCGCATCGGCATGTTCGCCGACGTCAATGTGACGCCGGACGGCCGCGTGGTGTCCGAAGCCGAATGGCTGAGCAACGAGAAGAACTGGCTGCCGACCGATGAAGACCGCCTGTACGTGCATTCGCTGATGGGCCGCTGTATCGAACCGGGCAAGTTCGCCAACTGGATCGCTGCGCCGGGCCGCGGCATCAACAACCAGCCGGTCAATTTCGAGTACGTGCGCTTCAACTGAGAAGGCGGCAACAGCCTGCCGCGGCCCGGTCTCGCCAATGCGATGCCCGGGCCGCGGGCAAGGCGGCAACACCCGCCGGCCAGGCCGGCACCCAAATAAAGCACTGGAGACCAAGGCCAGGCGCCAGCACCACGGCAGCCCGCCGCGACAGCGGCACGAGGCCTGAGAGAGACCCAAGGAGAGAGACCATGAACGCGCCAGCAGAGCACGCCAGCATCGCCCGGCAACACCTGATCGATCCGGAAATCTGCATCCGCTGCAACACCTGCGAGGAGACTTGCCCGATCGACGCGATCACCCACGATTCGCGCAACTACGTGGTCAAGTTCGAGGTCTGCAACGGCTGCCTCGCCTGCGTCCCGCCCTGTCCTACCGGCGCGATCGACTCCTGGCGCAACGTCGAGCAGCAAGAACCGCACACGCTGGAAGAACAGCTTTCCTGGGATCTCCTGCCCGACACCACCGAGCTGGACAACTACGAAGCCCAGACCGGCGCCACCGGCGGCGGCGGCGAAACCCCGGCCGAAGTGCAGCAGATCACCGAAGTGGCCACCGCCGGCCAGGGCGGCCCCTCGCTGGCGCCGTGGTCCGCCTCGCACCCCTACGTCAATCTCTACTCGCCGGCCAACCCGGTCACCGCCACCGTCACCGGCAACTACCGGCTCACCGACGAGGACGCCTCCTCCGACATCCACCACATCGTGCTGGATTTCGGCGCCACCCCCTTCCCGGTGCTGGAAGGCCAGTCCATCGGCATCATCCCGCCCGGCCTGGATGCGCGCGGCAAGCCCCACCTGCTGCGCATGTACTCGGTCGCCAGCCCGCGCGAGGGCGAGCGCCCGCACTACAACAACCTGGCGCTGACGGTGAAGCGCGTCACCGAGGACCATGAAGGCAATCCCGCCAGGGGCGTGGCCTCCAACTACGTCTGCGACCTGAAGAAGGGCGACAAGGTGCAGGTCACCGGCCCGTACGGCGCCAGCTTCCTCATGCCCAACCACCCGGGCGCCTCCATCATGATGATCTGCACCGGCACCGGTTCCGCGCCAATGCGGGCGATGACCGAGCGCCGCCGCCGGCGCATGGCGCTGAAGGAAGGCGGCGAACTGGTGCTGTTCTTCGGCGCCCGCACGCCGGGCGAGCTGCCCTACTTCGGCCCGCTGCAGAAGCTGCCGGAAGACTTCATAGACATCAACCTGGCCTTCTCCCGCGTGCCCGGCGAGCCGAAGAAGTACGTGCAGGACCTGATCCGCGAGCGCGCCGACAAGGTCTTCCAGATGCTGCAGGACGAGAACGCCTACATCTACATCTGCGGCCTCAAGACCATGGAGGCCGGCGTCCTCGAAGCCTTCCGCGACATCTGCCGCGCCAAGGGCGGCGACTGGGATGCGCTGCGGCCCAGGCTGCTCACCACCGGCCGCTTCCACATAGAAACCTACTGAGCCCGGCGGCCCGCGCACCTCGCCCGCGCGGGCCGTTTTCCGGCGACACGCTTTCTCCAGAGGGTTGTCTCCGACTCTCTCGTTCCAGGGGGCGTGGCGACGCGTCCCCTTTTTTCTTTCCGCCGGCCGGCCGCCCGCGGCAGCCGCCGGGCCAAGAGGAGTTCCTTCCGTGAGTGAAGTCTTCATCTGCGACGGCATCCGCACCCCCATAGGCCGCTACGGCGGCGCCCTCTCCGGCGTGCGCGCCGACGACCTCGCCGCCATTCCCATCAAGGCGCTGATAGCGCGCAACGCTGGCGTGGACTGGTCCGCCATCGACGACATCTACTACGGCTGCGCCAACCAGGCAGGTGAAGACAACCGCAACGTCGCCCGCATGGCCGGCCTGCTCGCCGGCCTGCCGGTGGACGTACCCGGCGCCACCCTGAACCGCCTGTGCGGTTCCGGCATGGACGCGGTGGGCACCGCCGCCCGCGCCATCCGCGCCGGTGAAGCCGGACTGATGATCGCCGGCGGCGTTGAAAGCATGAGCCGCGCGCCCTTCGTGCTCGGCAAGGCGGATTCCGCCTTCTCCCGCAGCGCCAAGATCGAAGACACCACCATCGGCTGGCGCTTCGTCAATCCGCTGATGAAAGCCCAGTACGGCATCGACTCCATGCCGGAAACCGCCGAGAACGTCGCCGAGGAATTCAAGGTCAGCCGCGCCGACCAGGACGCCTTCGCCCTGCGCAGCCAGCAGCGCTACGCCGCGGCCGCCGAACGCGGCTTCTTCGATGGCGAGCTGGTGCCGGTGCACATCCCGCAGAAGAAGGGCGATCCCCTCATCGTCGCCCGCGACGAACATCCGCGTGCCACCACGCTGGAAGCGCTGGCCAAGCTGAAGGGCGTCGTCCGCCCGGATGGCAGCGTCACCGCCGGCAACGCCTCCGGCGTGAACGACGGCGCGGTCGCCCTGCTGCTGGCGGGCGAGGCCGAAGCGAAGCGCCATGGCCTCAAGCCGCGCGCCCGCGTGCTCGGCATGGCCACCGCCGGCGTGCCGCCGCGCATCATGGGCATCGGCCCGGCGCCGGCCTCGCAGAAGCTGCTGCAGCGCCTGGGACTGAGGCTGGACCAGATCGACGTTATCGAGCTCAACGAAGCCTTCGCCGCCCAGGGCCTGGCGGTGACCCGCCAGCTCGGCATCGCCGACGACGACGCCCGGGTGAATGCCAACGGCGGTGCCATCGCGCTGGGCCATCCGCTGGGCGCTTCGGGTGCGCGCATCGTGCTCACCGCGCTGCGTCAGCTGGAAGCGACTGGCGGCCGCTACGCCTTGTGCACCATGTGCATAGGCGTGGGCCAGGGCATCGCAATCGCCATAGAGCGAATCTGAAACCCTGCGCACGCAGGGGATAACATGAGAAGGCGGCCATCGCCGCCCACACCAGAAGAGAACAAGGAGACAAACCGTGAGGCCGGAAGCCATCCAGATCATCAAGGACGAACACCTCGCCATCAGCGCGGTGCTCTATTCCCTGCGCTACCTGGTCAAGGAAATGCGCAAGGGCGCGGCGCCCAACTTTCCGCTGCTCAAGGCCATCCTGGACTACATCGTGTCCTACCCGGACCGCTGGCATCACCCGAAGGAGGACAAATACCTCTTCGCCGCGGTGCGCCGCCGCACCCGCGAAGCGGACAAGCTGATCGAGCGCCTGGAGCGGGAGCACAGCCTGGGCTACCCGATGGTGGAGGAGCTGAAGCGCGACCTGATCGCCTTCCAGGAAGGCAGCGCCGAGGCCCGCGAGCGCTTCTTCACCACCGCCGACCGCTACGCCGAACTGGAGTGGGAGCACCTGCACACCGAGGAAGAGGTGTTCATGCCCATCGCCGAGCGGGTGCTCACCGCCGAGGACTGGGCGGAGATCCACACCGCCTTCCGCGAGAACGACAACCCGCTGTTCGGCATCAAGCCGAAGGAAGAGGCGGAATCCCTTTACCAGAAGATCCTGTCGCTGGCGCCGGCGCCCATGGGCTTCGGCCCGGCGGCCTGAGCATCGCCGGCGGCATCGGTTCGCAAGAACCGGGGCCGCCGGCGCAGGTGCAAAGGCGGACACGAGGGCGGCCGGCCTCCGCCGCCCGCGCCGCCCGCCTCAGCGGGCGATGGTCACCGGAATGGACGAGGTGCGCGCCACCTCGGTCGCCACCGACCCCAGCAGCAGGCGGCCGATGCCGCCGCGGCCACGGCTGGCGAGCAGGATGGAATGGAAGCCGCCCTCGACAGCGAAGCGGACGATGGTTTCCGCCGTATGGCCGATGGCGATGTGCGTCTTGCACGCGATACCGGCCGCCTCCAGCTGCTCGAGCGCGGGCTTGAGCGCCGCCAGCCCTTCCTCCCGGTAGTAGTGCTGCAGCTCCTCATGGGAGACGAACAGCCGCGCATGGCCGGAATCCACCGGAATCTGCACGTTCAGCACATGGACCTCGGCGCGCAGCCCGGCCTCGTGCAGCCGCAGCAGATGCGCCACCGCGCGCACGCCGCACTCGGAGCCATCCACCGCCAGCAGCACCTTCACGCTGGCCCCGGCGGACGGGCTTGCCGCCATGCCGCTCTCTTCGCTCATTTCGCTCCCCTCCCCTTGTCGTCCGCCCCCAGGTCCAGCTCCACCAGCGGGCCCGGCACCGCGCGGCTGGCCAGCCACTTGCCCAGGCCCACCACCAGCACCGCGCCTATCGCCGCCGTCACATAGTGCAGCCAGCCCGGCGCGCCGGACAGCATGGGCTCCAGGATCACGTCGCCCACCAGCATGGTGCCGGCGATCCAGCCCAGCAGCGCCGCGCCCAGCGTGATCACGATGGGGAAGCGGTCCATCAGGTGCAGCACCAGCTTGCTGCCCCAGACGATGATGGGAATGCTGACCACGATGCCGAACACCACCAGCGACATGTCGCCATGCGCCGCGCCGGCCACCGCGATCACGTTGTCCAGGCTCATCACCGCGTCGGCCACCACCACCGTCTTGATCGCGCCCAGCAGGTGGGTGCTGCCCTCGATGCTGCCATGCTCGTCCTCATCCTCCGGCTGCATCAGCTTCACGCCTATCCAGGCCAGCAGCAGCGCGCCCACCAGCTTGAGGAAAGGCATCGCCAGCAGCTTCACCGCGAAGAAGATGAGCACGATGCGCAGCACGATGGCGCCCAGCACCCCCCAGAAGATGCCCTTGTTGCGCTGGGATTCCGGCAGGCGCCGGCAGGCGAGCGCGATCACCACCGCGTTGTCGCCACCGAGCAGGATGTCGATGGCGATGACCTGGGCCACCGAAACCCAGAACGTCGGCTCGAAAAGAAACTCCGGCATTGATCTTTCCTTGGTCAGGACGGCGGCCTCCGCGGCCCGCCGCATGGTGGCGACGGCATACGCCACCGCCAAACGAAAACCCGCGCCGGGCGCGGGTTGCAGCCCACGGCAGGGCACTGCGGCCTGCCGCGGATCAGGGCTGCGAGTCTAGCACCCGGCGTGCACCGCCGGAACCCGCGCCGCACGGCGCAAGTGGCGTCTGCAAAGCCACAAACGCATCAGGGTTGTCTGATAAGCCCTGACGCTACAGCCGCGACCCCGCCGCCTGCCCCTCGCCCGCACGCCGCATGCAGGCGCGCGAAAAAGCCTTTCCGCGACTGGCGGCATGGACCTTGCGGAAAGCGGCCGCCGCGCAACGGCGCCTTCCCCGCGAGGGGCGCGCCGCCGCCGGTGCAGCACCCACTACAACATCAATCACTTCAAGAAAGAGTACCTACATGCAATTCAGCAAGAAGACGGCCGCCTTCGCCGCCCTTTCCCTCCTGCTCGTTTCCGGCAGCAGCATCGCCGGCCCGGACTGGACCGCCATCGAGCGCGCCCGCGCCGCCGCGAAGCAGACCGCCGCCAGCGAAGCCGCTGCCGGCACCACCACCGCTGCCGCGTCCGACACCGTGCGCAAAGTCAGCCATGGCCCGCGCGCCGTGGTGCAGCCCGGCGTCGCCAAGGCGCAGGCGGCCACCCAGGTCGCCGAGGAAGTCCGCCCGCAGGCAGTCCAGACTGCCACCCGCTGAGGCCGGCCGGCGGCGCCATCGCAAGGCCCCCGACCGGGGGCCTTTTGTTTTTCCACGCCTGCTCACCGCCTTGCGCCTGCAATCGACAGGCCCGCCCCGCGCCGGCAAGCCAGGCAGCCTGCTTTGCCTATGGGCTAGAATCGACGGCCATACCTCATAACAGGCTGAACAATGATGGCCGGAGAACTCCCCACCGCCTCCCCCGCCCTGATCGCCCAGCTGCGCCAGGTGCCCCTGTTCTCGGAACTCGCCGACGAAGACATCGCCCGCATCGCCCGCCAGAGCCGCGAACGCGCGCTGGCCCGCGGCGAAATGCTGTTCCAGCGCGGCGACACCCCGCGCGGCTTCTTCTGCGTGCTGCGCGGCCAGGTGAAGCTGGCCTTCTCTTCAGCCCAGGGCAACGAAAAAGTGGTGGAAGTGATAGGCGCCGGGCAGAGCTTCGGCGAGGCGGTGATGTTCATGGACCGGCCCTACCCGGTGTTCGCCGAGGCGCTGGCCGACACCACGCTGCTCGCCATCGGCCACGACGCCATCCTCGGCCAGCTGGACGAAGACCCGCGCTTCGCCCGCAAGCTGCTCGCCGGCCTCTCCATCCGCCTGCACAGCCTGGTGCGCGACGTCGAGACCTACACCCTGCGCTCCAGCACCCAGCGGGTGATCGGCTACCTGCTGCAGCAGACGCCGGAAGACATGGAGACCGGCGAGTGCCGCGTCGACCTGCCGACCAGCAAGCAGGTGATCGCCTCCCGCCTCAACCTCACGCCGGAAACCCTGTCGCGCATCTTCCACGACCTCGCCGACAGCGGCCTCATCACCGTCGCCGGCCGCCACATCACCCTGCACGACCTGCGCCGGCTGCGGGCGCACGAAGGCTGAGCGCGGCGACGCGGGAAGCGCTCAGGAGACCGCCACCACCGGCATCGGCTCCACCGCCAGATAAGCCCGCAGCGCCCCCGCCAGATTCGCCAGCAGCAGGCCACCCGAAGCCGCCAGCAGCAGACCGCCCGCCATCGCCGCCGGTGGCCACAGCGTCGCCAGCAGCAGCACCAGCAGACAGGCGAGGTGCAGGCGGTAGTGCAGCATCTGGCGCTCTTCTGTGACCAGGCGGGTCATCGCCGGCGGGCGGCTCACCTTGCGCCGCAGGTGCAGCCACAGGATGAAGGGCACGATCTTGTACAGCATGCCCAGCATCACCGACAGGAACACGCCGACCAGCACCAGCACGCCCAGCGGCAGGCCCAGGCCGGTATCCGGCACGAGGCCGGCGGCGCTGGCGGCGAGCAGCGCCGCCACCAGCGTCAGCGCCAGCATGGCCAGCCGCCAGAAGCGGAAGCAGGCATCGGTGATCTTGCGCCGGCGGCGGCGCTGCAGCGTCAGCGTGGCCCAGGCGAAGGCGGCGGCGGCCAGCGCCAGGCCAACGGCCAGCAGCCGCTCCGCCCAGCCGCCGCCCCAACCTGCGGGCGTGCTCATCACCAGCGAACCGACGATGAGCACCATGCCTATGGCCGCCGGCAGGCCGCGGGTGAACAGGGTGGGATAGGACGGCGTCAGCAGGAACATCGGCACCACCAGCCAGGCGACCGCCGCCAGCAGCAGGCCGGCCCAGCCGCCCAGGCCCCAGGCCTGGTGCAGGGTGGACAGCGCCATCCAGCCGCCATCCAGATCGCCGCTGCGCACCAGCGCCAGCGCCACGCCCAGGCCGACGGTGACCACCAGCGCCAGCATCGCCCCGCGCAACCCCCACACGGTGGCGCCCAGCGCCGGCGTGCGCCACAAGCCGACCGACACGCCCAGCACCAGCGCCACCACCGCCAGACCGAGCAAACCGGCGGCAAGGTGGAAGAACAGCGGATCGCTCCACAGGAAGGCGCAGGCCAGCGCAACGCCGCCGGCCGCCAGCGCCAGATGCACCAGCCCGGCGAGCAGGCGCGGCTGCGCCACGTTGGCGCCGGCCGCCACCGGCAGCACCTGGAACAGCGCGCCCAGCATGATCTGCAGCATGGTGCCGGCGGTGAGCAGATGGGTGGCCGCCAGCGCCTCCGGCGTCCACCGGCTGGCGAACACCGCCTCGCCGCGCAGCGCCAGCAGCAGGCCGGCGGCGAGGGCGAACAGCGGCGCGGTGAAGAAGAAGCGCAGCGGCACCGACAGGGGCGGCGCCTGTTCGAAGGAGAGTTCGGCGGCCATCGGCCTGCCTCCCGCGGGAATGCGGTCGCCGTCGCGGCCGCGCTTTTATTGGCCGGCGTGCCGGATGTGGATGATGAAACGGCCGTCGTCTTCGATGTACTCGGTACGGTAGGCGTAGCCGTTGGTGTTCAGTATCCGGTACAGCGGGAAGGGCTCGCGGTTGAGCCACAGCTGCAGTTCCTCGCCGCGTTCGAGGAAATCCAGCGCCTCCAGGGTGCGCTCCATCGGCTCCGGCGGAACCATGTCGCGCGCGTCTATCACCTGGGGCGCGCCGGCCCCGCCCTCCTCCTGCCTGCCGCCTTCGCCGCCTGCCGCCTGTTCAGCCATGGGCCACCTCCATCAGCGCCTGCTCGACCTCGCCCATCAGCCGGTCGAAGGCCGCCTCGTCGCCACCCAGTATCCGGTCGCACATCGGATAGAGGATGTTCTCCTCCTTCATGTTGTGTTGCTGCAGCAGGATGAGCAAGGTTTCGGCGGCGTCGGCGAAGGCGATGGCGTTGCGGCCGGCCAGCGCTTCGTCCAGCCAGCCCAGCAGCTCGCGCATCTCCTCATGCTCGGCGCGCATCACCCGGGTGGGGCCGGCGGTGTTGCCGGTGCTGGCCTCGAAGGCGGGGAAGATGCGCTGCTCCTCGACGTCCAGGTGGCCGAGCAGGTCGGCGCGGAAGCGGCCGAAGCTGGCGGCGCAGGCGGTCCAGTCGCCACGGTGGGCGTCGGCCTCGGCGGTGGCGAAGGCCTCGTCACAGTGGCCATGGTGGTGCTGCATGAAGTGGGTCAGGCGGTCCATTCGGGCTCTCTCCGGGGTAGCAGATGAGGCCGGATTGTTTGCGCCGCCGCAGGGGCGCTCCTTGACCCCAATCAAGTCCAAAAAATCGTTTGCCATGCGGCGACGGCCGGTCGCGCCGGCGGGCCTCACTTGATATGGATCATGGAGCACGCCCCGGCGGCGGCCGGATAATCCGCCCATCCCTTCACCGGGCCACGGCGCTTGCCTCCGAATGCGATCCGGACAATCGCTCGAGCGCCCACGCTTCCTCCTCCGAGCGGCCCGGCGAGGGGATATCTCTTCCCTGCCTCCCTCCCCTGCATCACCCATGCAAAAGCGTCCGCGATCATGGCCAAGAAATTCCCGCTGAACCCCAAGCACCCCGAGCGCATCTGCTGGGGCTGCGACAAGTACTGCCCCACCACCTCGCTGGGCTGCGGCAACGGCTCCGGCCGCACCCAGCACCCGGCGGAACTGCTGGGTGAAGACTGGTACCTCTACGGCGACTGGGGGCTGACGCCGGACGGCAAGGGCAACGCCGTCGAAGAGGTATCCGCCGAGGACGCCTCCACCAACATGGCCGCCACGCACTGAGGCCGGCCGCGCCCCGCCGCCTTCACCCTAGCCGCCACCCGCGCGGCTGAAACCCGCCCGCGGCAAGTCCGCCACACCCGCCTGAGAGGACTTGAGATATTCCAGGGGGGAGACTCAAGATAAGTGGGAACAGCCGGGATGATACGGGAAGAGTCCGGAAGGCCCAGCTGAAAGGAACTTGCAGAGTGTGCAAAGACAAACGGGCCACGATTGGCCCGTTTTTCATTCGGCGAACATGTCACCCTGGCGCCGCGCGATCTCCTCCTGGCGCACCGCCTTCACGATCTTGTAAATCCACTGGAGGGAGACGCGGTATTTCCTGGCCAGCTCACTATGGTTGGCGCCGGTGAAGTCGTCGAATATTCTGCGATCGCGTTGCGAGAGCTTATAGGACAGGCCCATCGGGAAATAGATGTTCTGGCCACCCCAGTGGGCCGCCATGCGATCGGCGATCTCGCGCCCGACCTGAGCGGCCTTGTCGTCGTCCAGGGCAGCACTCTCTTTCAGCGCCTGCGCACACTGCTCGGCCAGATCGACCAGCAGTTCCGGCCCCTTGCTCTTGAATTCGCCTTCCAGGCGGCTGTCTTGGAAGCCAACGTCGGCCATGTTCATCTCCCCCTTTTCAAAACCTCGTTCAAGTGCTCCCAGGCGGCACACATCGGGTCATACGTCATGCGCGCAAACGCCGTATTCAGCGCAGCGTTAAGCTGAGCGCGCTCAAGATCGGATAGCTGTTCGGCGGCAACCTGCGGCACCATCGCCTTCACGGCCTGCGGCAGAAAGCGCATAGCCCACTTCTTCATGGTCTCGATCAGGCGTTCGGCCTGCTCGCCGTTGATCCACTGAAGCGCGTCCACGCCCGCGATGCGCTTGACGTAGGCGGCTAGTGCTTCCTCGGCGGGGTTCTTGACTGCCCCCAGCTCGTGCAGGAACAATCAAAGAGCACGAATCTTCTTGCTCTCCGGGTCCTGCGCGAGAGGCCATGAGGGCTTTGCCTTGGCTGGCATGACCTTGGAGCGCACCTTGAAGCCACTACGCTTCAGGTGTTCCAAAACCTTCTCCAATTCTGGAACGGTGAGGTCGGCTGACGACGCCTTCTTTCCAATCCGCTGCAAGATGCCGCGGTACGTGTCGTCGTCCAACTGCAGTTCGTTGCGGCCGACGTGGATCAGGCGGATCAAGCGCTGGCGCTGTTGCGCGCGTGCGGCTGCGAAGGTAGCGGATGTCACGGTCGTCACTCCCCTAGAAGTCGCAATCGAAGTTTCTTGCGTAGCACTTCGTGCAAATCTGGCCTTCGCCTGCGATCTGATGCCACTGCCACGTGTGCTCGCATTGCTCTTGGCGCACCCGCTCCGTGAGCGCGGCCAACGCCGGTTTGTATTCCGGCCAGTCGCGCTCGAACACGATGCACTTCAAGACTCCCCGCTCCTCCATCAAGCGATGGCGGTTAATCTTCCGAAACAGATCGTTGAGCGAGCGCTGTTCGTCGTTCGTGAGGTACGCGCCGATGTCGGCGATCTTGAGCACAACGTAGCGTTCTTCCAGTTCGGGCATGTCAGCAGCCCTCCAGCATCGACAACGGCGCCGTACCGTCCACGCCGCGATTCAGTTGCGCGTCGCGCCTGGACCGACTACCGGAGAAGTAGTCGTCGTATTCGTGGTCGCGGAGCTTGCGGCCATCGTTGCGGTCGCGGGCGTTCAGATCACGCAGGCTCGGGTAGTTCTTGGCCACGTAGGCGTCGATGGCCGCGCCCTGCTGCTCGGTACCGGCAAAGGCAGCGATGGTGGCCACCACCGCCCGCACCCATCCTTCACTGAAGAGATCAGCGCGGCGCGTCTTCGTGGTGGTCTTACAGCGCTTGAGCCGGCTCTTGATGTATTCGCTGCGCGCACGCTGCGCTTGGCGCAGCAGCACAGTCAAGGCGTACTGCGCCACCTCGGGCGCCGCCCCGCAACCGATATAGGTCCATTCCCCCATCCACCCGCCGGAGAAGATCGTCCGGCAGCCGAAGGCATCGCCCACCTTGCAGGCCAGCATCGTTTCCCAGTTGGAGGGGTAGCGGGCGGCCCCTGCCCTGGCCCGGCACTCTTCGGCCTCAGCGGCCTGGATGTCCAAATCGGTGACGCCGTGCTCTTCCATCAACTTGCGTGCCTGGCGCAAGGCCGCCTCTGCTTCGTGCTCATTGCTGCTGGCCGACAGAGCCAGGCACTTCTTGATCTTGTCCAGAATCCTGTTGCGGTCGTTCATCCTCTTCTCCGTCAAACCATCTCCCGAAGCCGCCTGCGTGGGCGAGCGGCTTGAGGCGAGGGTTAAACCGCAGCCACGTCGAGGCTGATAGGCTGGTACTGGTCGGTGTCTCCGACCCGCTCGTAGATGCGGATATAAGGCTTGCTGCCGGCCACCTGGACGCTGTCAGCTATCGCCTGCATGGCGCGCAGCCACTTCTCGTCCTTGATGTTCAAGCGCTTCAGACCCAGCACACGGGAGGTATTGATCTTTCCTTCCTTGTTCACCTGGAAGGCATCGTTGATCAGTGCCTTGATCTCATCGCGGCTGCCCTCGGTCCAGGTCTGTATGCACTCGTCGATCAGTTGCTTGGCCGCCTGCAGGCGCTCATCGAAAACCAGGTGCTCCTGAATCTGGCGGACAACCTTGAAGCGGCCATCGAACGACAGCAGCGTCACATTGCCCTTCAGGCCGCCCAGCTTCACGCCGTACTGCTCGCCGCTCATCTCGACAAACGCGCCAACATCGCCGAACGCCTTGGCCTTGAATTCGGCCAGGACCGCCGACGCCGCCTTGGCTTTGCCAACCAACTCGCGCACCAGGTCGTCACGCGCCTTATCAATCGGCTTCACCATGTTCTCGGGGATCAGCCTGCCTTCCCCGTCTCGCCAGTATCCAGCCGGAATTGCGGTGTCCATCTGCTACTCCTTCTTTGAACCAGAAATGCTCTTTTTCTTGCCCAGGCCCAGCACCACCATCACTTCGCAAAGCCGGACCACGTTTCTTACGCTGCGTCTCGGTAATCCGAGAGGCGGATCGCGGTTAGGACACATGGCAACGGCTCTCATGCCCGCTCCTCCCAGATCACGAGAACGCCCTGAAACGGCGCGTAGGCGGTCGTAATGGCGCCGAGATTGCCCACAGGTCCATGAATCCATCGGCGCGGGCCGGCTGCATCAAGCAGCGGCGCGATGCTGTGGTTAGGGGCGCGCTTGATCAGCACGGTCGGTTCGCCCTGTGCCGGGAAGTCGCCTCGCAGGTGCTGCTCGAGCACATGCAACCCCATCTCGCGCAGCTCGCGCACAGCGGCATTCAGTGTGATCAGGCGGTCGAGGGTGTCGTGGCAGAGCACGCGGGGCTCGGCCTTGCAGGAATCGGCGGGCGGCTCGACGAGACGAAGCTGGCCGCCCATGTCACACCCCCTTCACTACGTCGGCGGTCACGGTCGGCGCACCGATCTCAGCGGCTAGGTTCATGCATGCGGTCAAAAGGTTGCCCACTGCCAGCGGATACAGCAGCGAGACCGTTTCCGGGCGATCGCGCCGGGTGCTGGTGATCGTCAGCTTGGCGCGCAAGGCGTCGATGCCGCTGACGTCGATCACCTCGCCGATCGGCTTGCCCAGGCGGTCGAACTTGAACTTCAGGTACTCGTCGAGGCGGCCGCCGTCGAGCGGCGCCAGCTCCACCATCTCGCAGCGTTGCACCACTTCGCGCACATCCTGATTGCGCTCGGAAAGCTTGGCTTTCAGCTCGGGCTGGCCGATCAGAACGATCGACAGCAGTTTCTTGAAACCCAGCTCCAACTCGAAAAAGCGCTTCAGATGCTTGATGGTCGGAATCGACAGCGAGTGCGCCTCGTCGATCACCAGACAATGCCGGTAGCCGGCGGTATGGCTTTCACGCAGGGCCTTATGCAGTTGCGCGAAGCGGGCCTCGGGGCTGGACTTGGGCTTCTCCAAGGGAGCCACGGCGGCCATCAGCGCCTCAGCAATGTGAGTGGCCTTCAGGGTCTTGCCCTTCTGGTCGTTGTCCTCCATCCCCAGCACATAGGGCTTGATCAGCAGAATCGGCTGGTTCTCGCGGACGATGCGGTCTTCCAGATCGCGCATCAGCGTGGTCTTGCCAGCGCCGCTCTCGGCCACCACGGCGAGCAGGCCGCCGTGCTTGGAGGTCTGGAACATCGCCTCGCGGATGTAGCGAATGTCCGGGCTGACGTACATGTCCTCGTGGGACTGGATGTCATCCTGGAACGGGTCGCGGAACAGCCCGAAGTGTTTGCGGGTAGCTGGAAACAGGGTTTGTTTGCGCAGTAACATGGATTCCTCCTCGTTGGACTCGATAGCCGTTTTCGACTTGGGGACCGAGCGGGCCGCCGTATCCGCCAAGACAGCGCGCGGCTCGCTCACCTTTGCTTCAAGAACACTGACCAGATCGGCCGGATCGGCGCCGATCTCGGCGAGGAAGGCGTTGATGCGCTCGCGCACATCGGCCTGATCAACCTCCTCGAAGACGCTGGCCAGGTCTGCCTGCGCGACGCCCTTGGCCTCCAGGAAGTCGCAAATGCGCTCCTGCAGGTCCAGGTCATCCAGGCTCTTCGGCCATTCGCCGTGATTGACGATCTGTGCCACGGTCGCCTGCGAGACGTTCAGCACCTTGGCCAGGTCGGCCTGCTTGCAGCCGGCCTTCTGCAGCACGCTTTTCAGCTTCAACATCACTCACCTCCTGCCGCACGCAGCAGTTGCAGCGGTTTCTGATGACCCGCGCGGGGGCCGGAAAGCTCGGCGACGATCGTGTCGAGCTGGTCTTGGGGAACGCCGGCCGGATAGCGCTGCTGCAGCCACCGGAAGCGGTCGGCGGTCCATTCGCCGCCGACAGCCTCGACCCTCGGCTTGATCTGCTTGGCGGCATCTACGTGGGAAAGCGGCGGCAGCTCCACTTTCGGCGCCAGCAGATCGTGAGCGGTGCCACGGCGCGGCAAGTAGGTCGGCAGCGTGGCGTCGTCGATATGCTTGTACGGGTCGAGCTGGCCACCAAACGGTAACGCCTTGGCCTTGCGGGCGGCCTCGGCGGCCGCCTGGCTGTCGGTGCCGGTGACCAGTTGCTCGATGTCCTTGAGGGCGGTCTGTGCCGGGGTGTCAGCGTGGCGCTTGTAGCTCTTGCCGATGCGCGCGGCATCCGTGCTGAAGCCGAATTCGGTCTTCTGGACCTCACTGACCACATGGAAAACTTCGTGGCCGTCTTCGCCCACCAGCACCACCTGGGCCGCGTCGTCGCGCCAGGGGTTGCGGGTAACCATCACCTTCTCACCGACCATCACGCCCGGCACTGTCGAGACGTCGTACTCGCGCCCCTGGAAGGACACGCGCAGCTTCGGGGTGACCTTGCGGCTTTCCGGCGTTGCCACCGCCAGCTCGCGGCAGACCTCGACCGAAGGGGCCTTGATCAGCTGGTCGGCGCGGATCGCCATCCATACCTGGCTGCGGGTACGCTTGTGGCGCCGGTGGATGGCCGTGGCATTGAAGTGCATGCGCCACTTCTTGGCCAGCGCATTCAGTTCGTCCAGGCTGTTGACCGGCTGGAACTTTAGGCCCGGCTCGAACTTGCGCTCGATGATGTTGCGGGAGTTTTCTACCTGGCCGGTAGCGCGGGCGTTTCCGACCTTGTGAACTTCCAACTCGATGCCCAGCGATCGGCACAGGTTGCGGGTCATGGCGGCCGTGTTGGCCGAGCCGGCATCGAGCATCAGGATGCGCGGCACACCGTGCAGCAGGTCGGCACCGCCGCGCTCCTGCATGGCGTTGATCAGCACTGAGCACAGGTTCTCGCCCGATTCAGCGCCCATCACGTACTCGGTGTAAATCCAGTCGCTGGTATGGTCGGTGATCTCGTAGCTCCACACCCGGTCGGCAGCGATGCGCGCGACGTTCTTCGGCTTGTTCTTGTAGAACTCGGCGTGATCCATGACGCGCAGGCCATTGGCCCGTGCATCGGCCGAGGGCTTCAGGTAATAGAGCACGCACAGGCTGGCGTCGATCTGCCACACGTGGTTGGGGTGGTCGCTGGCCAGCTCGGTCACCGGCGCCGGGGCCAGCAACTGGTCGGGGTGCAGCCCGTACATGCGCAGGGCGCGCTGGACGGTGCTTTCCGACAGCGGGCGCAGCTCGCCGGTCGTGGTGTCCAGGTACTCGGCGCGGATCATCCCGTTGGCGCGCAGAGTCTCGACCGCGTCGACCACAGAGTAGAGGCGTTTGCCGTTCTTCCGGGTAGATTCCATCAGCACGGCGGAAATCAGCATGGCCTCGTCGCGGGTCAAGGCGCTTTGACCTGCATCGGAGCGGCGTTTGCGTTGGGCCACTACGGATACCTCCTTGAGCTTCTTCATCAGCGTGGCGCGAGACATGCGCAGCTCGCTGCACGCAGCGTCGTAGATGGCCCCCTTGCCGCCGTACCCGGCCTTCCGGGCAGCCAGGGCCACGGCTACCAGTCGTTCGGTCAGGACGGCACTCATGACTTACGCCTCGACCAGTTCGCCGGACGCTTGTCCGACCGAGGGGATATCGCCGCCGCGCAGCCAGTCCGGCACCTCTTCACCGTCTGGGGCTTCCTTGACGCCGAACTCGCCGCGCAGCTGCTTCACGGACACCTCGACCTGGCACAACAGGCCGGCCATGAAATCGTCGTGGGCCATGCCGTGCTTCTCAGCGTGCTCGGCGAGCGACTGGAAAGCGGCGCGCAGCTTGCCGCGCACCACCGATTCGGCCTCGAAGGCGAACTGGCTGGCTTCCTTGCGGATTTCCTCGCCTTCGACATCGGGCGGCGGGGTCTGCACGCGAGGCTTCTTGGTGGTCAGCTTGGCGGCCAGTTCGTCGATCTTGCTGTTCTTGTCGGCGAGCAGACGGGCCTGGGCTTCGGCGTTCTCGCGGGTTTCGCGTAGGGCGGCCCGCAGTTCCTTGACGCTCATGGTGGCGATGTCGTCGAGCTTCAGCTCGCCGGTCTGGCCGGTCAGCTCCAGCTCTTCGAGCTGCTCGTCGTCCAGGACCAGCATCTCGAACAGCTTGGTCTGGTTGCCGATGGCTTTGGTCAAATGTGCCGTCGACGGCACATTTGAGAACTTGGTTGCGGCCTGCATGAATCGGGCGGCAACATGCCGATCCAGTCCGAGAACATCAAGGCGTGCAACAAAGTTGCCGTGCTCGCACGCCTCCTTCAACACCCGCAAACCGCGCCCAACTTCCAGGCAGGCCTCCACGCTGCGGCGCATGTTGGCAGCGATGTCGCGTGCGATCAGATCAGGGTCGGTGCAGTCGGCCGGCAGCTGGTAGCCAAGCTGGGCGGCGACGGCGCGCACCGTGGCTTGGCGCTCCTCGTGCATGACCGCCAGTTGGTTGGCGGCCTCACGCATCGCGGGCAGCGCCGGGGTATCGGCATCGGTCAATACCACGGCGGTGTTCTCGGTTTGCAGTGGCTTTCGAGCCATCGTGTTCTCCTTAGAGTTGAGTGGTCAGGCGGTTCTGGATTTCGTCGATCCGCTGCCGAGCTGAATCGAGCGAGCGCAGGATGCTCACGGCGTGCTGGGCGAAGCGCGACGAGGGGCGGATGCGGCCCGTTTCGGGGATGCGTTCGGCAAAGCCCCTCTCTTCCAGCGTCGCCACGTAACGGGTGATGGAGCTGGGCTCCAGGCCGGTCGCCTTGGCCAGCTCGGTGGGCGTCAGGCCGTGGGCGAAGTTGCCAAGCAACACGTTCAGCACGTCCAGCACCTTGCCGGCGGACTGGCTGGTGCCCTTCGGTTCAGCGGCGGCCATGTTCGGCACCTCCCTGCAGGGAGGTGAGTTTCTTGGTCAGCAGGCGCTCGGCCAGATCGGCGAAAGCCTTGGCGTCTACCTCGTCGATGTCGATTTCCCCGTAGTTGGTTTCGATTCGGAAGCCACGGCGCATGTCCGGCACCTTCTTGGCCAGGTCGTAGCTGATCCACTCCTGTTTGTTGAGCATGGTCATACCTCCTGAAAATCAAGTTCGGGCTGGGCGTGCTTCTCGACGTTGCCGCGATGCCAGGCGAGCGTCTGCATGGCTTCCTGAATCGCGCCCAGAACATCGGCAACGTCCGGCCGGGGGGACTTCTCGTAGAAATCGAGAATCTGTGTGGCGGCCGCATTCATCACCGAATGCAGGCTCAGAATGTCCTCGGCGGTCACGCCGCGCCCGGTGGGGATGTCGATCAGCAGGCGGCCGGAGCTGGCTGCCAGCCAGCGGGTGACAAAGTCGATGCCGCAGGCCGCCTCGTAGGGGCGGATCATGTTGGCGGGAATGCGGCCGGTCTGAATCCACTTGTAGACGGTCCAGTGATCCGTCAGCCCCATTCGCTCGGCGATACGCTCGACGGACAGGTTGTGGCGTTCCTTGGCGAAGTCCTTGCACAGCTCCAGCGCATGGCGCAGGGAGGTCGGCTGGATGCGCTTCCAATTGCGGCGGCTCATTGGAAGCTCCCCGAAATGCCGCCTTCCAAACAAATGCGGTTTTTGCAGCTATCGGAAGCGATTTGCAGCAGATACGATGAAAAGCGGATAATTCGCACTTCGGAGAAAAGCATGGCGAAAGACGATCTGGTGCAGGAGCTGGACCGCAACATGGACACGGTCTTCGACTCGCTGTACGTGCTCAATGCGACGATGACGGCCATTGTTCAGGCGCTCCAGGCTGAGTCAGCGGCCCAGGTAACTCGGGCGCTTGACGAGAGCATCGACGGCCTGTCGGCAGAGGCGAATCCGCCGGGGACGCTTGGGCAGACGACACTGGTTGGTTGGAGGAACCTGGCTGCGCGGCGCGCAGGATTGCCGACAAGACGGTCGATGACATGACCCGCTTGCCGTTGCTGCGCATGCAGAGGATGTGATGGGTCATGGCTGGCCTCACGCGGCACGGCGCTCGGTGGTATGGCGACGGTCGCTGCCTTCACGGCGCTCCAGCGCACGCGCCGGGTCGGTGCAGATTTCGCCTTCCTTGATGCCGAGCTTGACGGCGATCTCATGGGCTTGGCCGCGCACGCACTTCTTGCGGCCGCCCAGGACTTCAAAGACGAGGTTCGGGGAGAACTTGTTGGCGATAGACCACTGGGTGATCGAGATGCCCTTCGCTTGAAGGTCGGCGCGGGCTTCGGCAGCAGTACGTAGTTTCATGGCTGGCTCCTTACTAGGGGCGGCTGGCACTTGTCGGAGTGCCGTTTAAGTTGCCGTTCGTGGTTGGACGGTGTGATTGAATTCTATACCAAATATTTTTGGTAGTGCAAGGATATTTGCATGCCCATTGAGCGTGCGGACATTGCGATCCGCTTTGTGGAGGAACGTGCCAGGATCGGCTACAGCAGGGTTTCGTTTGCCCGTGAGCTGGGGATCAGTAGCGAAACGCTGCGTCTCAATGAGATCGGGCAAAGCGGTATTGGGGCGGAGGTGCTGGCGAAATCCGCTTCCATGGGTGTTGACGTGCAATACGTCTTGACTGGAGTTCGTTCGGCCAATGCGGCAGAAGCAGAAAGCGCGGCAAAGCCGGAGGTGCATGTCGCCAGTGGTGGCTCGGCCAACGTGATTCAGTTCGCCCAGAACGGCTCCACCATTCACATGGTTTCAACGCAGAAGCATGTGACGCACACGAAGGCCGAGGTGAAGCCAGGTGATGAGCACATTTCGGAGAGCCAAGCGGCCAAGCTGACCGCGCTGGTTCAGGATGTCGTGGAACTGGAAGCCAAACTCAAGAAGACGCCGAAGGGCTTTCGCGCCGTGTGGGGAGCGTTGAACGCTCACTGCGGCGTCACACGCTACCTGCTGATCGCTGCCAAGGACTACGACAAGGCCGAGAAGTACCTGCGCCAATGGATCGGCCGTCTGAACTCGATGGCCTCCGCGCCGGTGGCCGACAACGATGCCTGGCGCAAGCGCCGCTACGCCTACATCAAGATCAACACCAAAAATGACGAGGCATGGCTGACCGCCTACCTACGCAAGAATTTCAAGGCGGAAAGCCTCGCCGACATTTCGGACGATGACCTAGACCGGACGTATCGGGCTGTCGCCTCGCGCAAACGGAAAGGGCCGCCGAAAGGCGCGTAGAGGGCGCAGCGCGACCTCTACCTTGGACTGGGCGCAAGCCCAGGCGACGTAGGTGCGCGCAGCGCAGCTACCACAGGGAGATGGAATTTGAATACAAGGAAATGGTGGGAAACGAAGCCGTGGGCCGAGCGATCCACGGCACAGAAGGCTGGCATAGTCACTGGGTGGTGCGTTCTTGCCGTACTTGTTCTCGCGGTGGTGTCGGAAGATGAACCGGCGGAAACGGCCACGGCTAGCCTTGCAGGTCCAAGCCAGGCAGTAGCCGCAGCGCAAACAAAGCCTGAGCAGGCCGCCCCTGCCGCTGCAGCTGAAAAACCGAACGTGCCGGAACCTAAGAAACCACTTGACCTGGCAGAGGCGCGCCAGTTCGCCAAAGGCACGCTGAGAGTCATCAACGAGGCCGAACAGTCCCTGAATGATGGCATCCAGCTCGGAGACGGAGCTGGCATCACCAAGCATGTGTGGAAGCCTCTGCAAGCTGAACTTGAGCGCTGGCCCACGCTAGTGGAGCGCCAGCCAAACGACCAGCGTGAGCATTTCGCGTACTGCAAGGATGCGGCCATAAAGCTCCAGATTCTGTCGGACGCCGTGAAGCGCGAGCGAACCGTCGAGAGCATGAAATACTTGCGCAAGGACGAAGCCGAGTATCGCAAGGCCAAGCAGCAGTGCGAACAAGAGGTCAAAGCTACCGACAGCCAAATCAAGGCCGCCATTGCGGCCGAAGATGCCGAGTTGAAAAGGAAGTTCGGCGGCCGCGAATGTCTGACTGTCTATGGGGTAGATCAGCAGACAGGCAAAGTGATAGAGGAGCCAAAACCGGCCCATTGCAAGAAGTCCGCTTCTCTCTAAACCAGATTAAAAGACCCCATTCGCATGCCGCCCGAAGATGGCGGCATGCGCTTCTCGATCCGTCAGTACCTTCCTCGCTGGGCCCGCCGCCTTCTTAGGCTGGATGGCCTTGCATGCCTCGGCTGCCGTCACGCCTTCGTGACGATGGTCGGGGCGGGGTGTGTGCTTTCTCGCGGGTTCGGTCGGCGCTGTTCCGACTTTCAACCCGTAGGAGGAAGCATGTCCCTGAAACGTATCCCGCGCATGGTCGGGTGGCTCTTGACCGCCCTGCTGCTGATCCTCGCCATCGCGCTCATTTCCCCCCAGCAACTTCCTGTTGCCCTCTACAAGCTATCGCTGATTAGCCTGGCGGGCGTTGTCGCCTACTGGCTCGACCGCTCGCTGTTCCCCTACGCCCGCCCGGACAGCTACCTGGAGCGCGACTGGCGGCATGGCACCGAAGAGCCGGAATATGACGCGGACTTCCGCGTGGTCGATGGCTACATCGCGCCTTTCTGCGCCGCCATGCTACGTCGAGCAATCATCGTTGCCGCCGTGATGGTTGGCGTGGCACTGGGGCTCTGACCATGCACCGCCCCGTCAAGCTGACGGCGGCCGGGGCGTTATGGATCAGCCTAACGCTCGGTGCCCTATCTTCCCTGCCAAACGCGACAGCCGCCAACATCCCATCAGGCGCACAGAAGCACCGCGCCGACCTGACCCGCAACGCCCGTGCCGTGTGGGGCCTCGACGCCCCTGTGGCCACGTTCGCCGGCCAAGTGCATCAGGAAAGCCGCTGGCGCCCGGATGCAATCAGTCCGGTCGGCGCTCAAGGTATCGCCCAGTTCATGCCGGCCACCACCGACTGGATCGCCGAAGCCTATCCGGCGCTCGCCGCCCGCCAGCCTTTCAATCCCAGCTGGGGCTTGCGCGCCCTAGTGACCTACGACCGCCACCTCTGGGAACGCGTCAAGGCGACCTCGGCGTGCGATCGAATGGCCATGACCCTCGCTGCCTACAACGGCGGACTGGGCTGGGTATGGCGTGACCAGAAGCTGGCCGCTTCGCAAGGAGCTGACCGCACCCGGTGGTTCGACCAGGTCGAGCGCTACAACGCCGGGCGCCACGCGGCCGCCTTCAAGGAAAACCGGGGCTATCCGCGCCTGATCCTGCACACCTTCGAACCGCGATATGTGGCCGCCGGGTGGGGCCCAGGGAGCTGCGCATGATCCGCTACCTGCTCTCGTTGCTGGACTTCGTCCCGCGCTTCTCCTTCCCGCTCGGCTACGTGCCGGCACCGCTGATCCGCCAGGGCCGCATCACTGGCGTCCGTACCAAGCGCCTAGCACGCAAGTGTCGCAACCAACGGAGGGCTCGTCATGCTTAGCGGACCCACCAAAGACGTTGGCACCGGCGTGCTCTTGTTTGCCGGCTGGACGCTGCTCGTTGGGTTTGCCGGCTGGCAGACCGGACGCGAACAAGAGCAGGACCGCTGTACAGCAACCGTTGCGACGCTTAAGGCCGATCAAGCCCAAAAGGAGCGCCAGGCCACTCAAGCCGCGCTCGACCGGCTCCAGGAGGCACAGGCGCGCGGGGACGCACTGCAAGCGCGCCTCGCCGTTGCAGAGACCACCCGTCAAGCCCAAGCCCAGGAAAATGCATATGAAATCAAGCGCCTTACTACCGGCCGCCCTTGCCTCAACGCTGGCACTGTGCGGCTGCTCAACGAATCCCCCGGCAGCCTCAGCGCTCCAACCTTGCCCGCGCCCGCCGGCGGGGCTGCTGCAGCCGATGCCCCCGCTTCCAGCGATACCGACGTCGCTAACTGGATCGACGCCGCCCGGCGCCAGTACGACACCTGCCGCGACCGGCTCAGCGCGCTGATCACCTGGCATACCGGAGATCAAGCCCAATGACCGTACAAGTCGACTTCTGGCAGTTGGTCATGCTGCTGCTCGCGTTCCTCGGCTTCCTCTTCACCGCTGGCAGGCTGTTGCTATCGCAAATCGACCGCCGGCTGAACGAACGATTCGAGACGATCGAGAAGGCCCGAGAGGAAGGTCAGGCCACCTGGCGCGCGACCTTTACGCAACACCTCGAAGAGGAACGACGCGAGACCGATCTACTGCGCAACATCGAACGCGAGTTCCTTCGCTTCCAGGCCGAACTGCCTCTGCAGTACGTCCGCCGCGAGGATTACGTCCGGGGCCAGAGCGTGATCGAGGCCAAGCTGGACGCCCTCTACAACAAGCTCGAAGTGGTTCAAATGAAGGGAACCAACAATGGTTGATCACGCAAAGGTTCGTCGCGAGTCCATGCGCTGGAACCTCATCAACACCCTGGACAAAGCCCGTCCGCACACCAGCAGCGAACAGTTCCTGCTGGACGTGATGCGCGCCATCTACCCGGACGCGACCGCGCTGGAGGTCCGGCGCGAGCTGGACTACCTGGCCGACCGCAAGCTGGTCGATCTGAACAAGACACCCTCGGGCGCCTGGTTCGCCGATCTGACTCGCTACGGCGTCGACATTGCCGAATACACGATCGACTGCGCGCCCGGCATCGCCCGGCCGGTCAAGTATTGGGCGGAAGGCTGATGCCGCGCCGCTCCAGCATCGACGGCCTGCCCGAAGAGGTGCGGCGCTGGCTCGGCCAGGCCCTGCAGGAAAACAACTTCAGCGGTTACCAGGCGCTGGAGGAGATGCTGCGCGAACGCGGTTACTCGATCAGCAAGAGTGCGATTCACCGCTACGGCCAGAAGATCGAGCGCCGCTTTGCGGCCATCAAGGCCAGCACCGAGGCGGCCCGCATGCTGACCGAGGGCGCCTCCGACGACCAGGACGCCCGCTCCGAGGCCGTCATCGCCCTCGTACAGACCGAGCTGTTCGAGTCGATCATCAACCTGCAGGAGGCGGGTGACGAAGACGTGGACCCGGCCGATCGCATCGGCCTGCTGTCGTCGGCGGCCAAGAACATCGCCACCCTGGCACGCGCATCGGTCAATCAGAAGAAGTTCCGCCTGGAAGAGCAGGCGCGCATCGAGCGCGAGGCACGCGAGAAGCTGCTCGCCGAGCAGGAAGAGAAGCTCCAGGAACTGCGCGGCGCGGACGGTATGAGCGAGCAGATGGAATCCCGCATTCGCCGCATCCTGCTTGGGAAAGCGTGATGGCCAAGCAGGAAGTCGCCCTCCGGCCGGTTGGCCAGCCCCGGAAGATCGACCTGGCCGAGGAGATGGAACTGGCCGGCGTCGTCGTGCCGCAGGAAGTAGCGGAAGCCATCCCCGCCGATGAGCCGGTGTTCCTGGGCTACCAGCAGCGTTGGTTTGAAGACGAATCCCAGATCATGTTCGGGGAAAAGTCGCGCCGTACCGGGCTGACCTGGGCGGAAGCTGGCCGCAACGTGGTGAAGGCGGCCAAGCCACGCCGTCGCCAGGGCTGCAACACCTTCTATGTGGGCAGCAAGAAAGAGATGGCGCTGGAGTACATCGCCGCCTGCGCGCTCTTCGCCAAGGCGTTCAACGAACTGGCGCAGGCTGACGTGTACGAGCAAACCTTTTGGGACGAAGGCAAGCAGGAAGAAATCCTCACGTACATGATCCGGTTCCCCAAGTCCGGATTCAAGATTCAGGCGCTATCCAGCCGCCCCTCCAACCTGCGCGGCCTGCAGGGCGACGTGGTGATCGACGAAGCCGCCTTCCACGAAAGCCTGGAAGAGCTGCTCAAGGCCGCGCTGGCGCTGACCATGTGGGGCAACAAGGTCCGGCTGATCAGCACACACAATGGCGTCGAGAACCTCTTCAACGAGTACATCCAGGAGGCCCGCGCAGGCAAGAAGGACTACAGCGTTCATCGCATCACGCTGGACGATGCCATCGCCGACGGCCTCTACAAGCGCATCTGCTACGTCACCGGCCAGACCTGGTCGCCGGAAGCGGAGAAGAAGTGGCGCGACGATCTGTACAGGAACGCGCCGAATCTGGAGAGCGCTGAAGAAGAGTACGGCTGCATCCCGAAGAACAGCGGCGGTGCTTGGCTCTCGCGTGTCCTGATCGAATCGCGCATGTCGGCCGATACGCCGGTGCTGCGCTGGGAGTGCAAGCAAGGCTTCGAAGTGCTGCCCGACCACATCCGCACTGCCGAGTGCCGCGACTGGCTGGAGGCCCACCTGGCACCGCTGCTGGCCACCCTGCCGGCGGACGCCATCTCCTTCAACGGTGAGGACTTTGGCCGCACCGGCGACCTGACCGTGCACGTGCCGCTGATCCAGACGCAGAACCTGGTGCGCCGCGTGCCCTTCCTGGTCGAACTGCGCAACGTGCCCTTCCGGCAGCAGGAGCAGATCGCCTTCTACCTGCTCGACCGCCTGCCGCGCTTCACCGGCGGCGCGTTCGATGCGCGAGGCAATGGCCAGTTCCTGGCCGAGGTGGCCATGCAGCGCTACGGCGCCAGCCGCATCCAGCAGGTGATGCTGTCCGAGGGCTGGTACCGCGAGCACATGCCGCCGGTCAAGGCCGCCCTCGAGGACGGCACCCTGGATGGCCTGCCGCGCGACGCTGACGTGCTGGGCGACCTCCGCGCCATTCAGGTCATCAAGGGCGTGCCGCGCATCCCCGAAACCCGAACGACCGGCGAGGACAAGGGCAAGCGCCACGGTGATGCGGCTGTAGCGGTGGCCCTTGCCTACTTCGCCAGCCGCGAGATCAACAAAGGCCCGGTGAAGGTGAAATCCCGCCGCCGCCGCACCGGCGCCAGAATTACCCAGGGGTATCAATGAGAGCCAAGGGCATGTGGGTCAGCCCCACCGAGTTCGTCCAGTTCGGGGAGCCGAGCAAGTCGCTGTCCGACCAGATCGCCACACGCAGCCGCAGCATCGACTTCTACGGGTTGGGCATGTACCTGCCCAACCCAGACCCGGTGCTCAAGGCGCTCGGGAAGGACATCAAGGTCTATCGAGAGCTACGCGCCGACGCCCACGTGGGCGGCTGCATCCGGCGCCGCAAGGCGGCCGTGAAAGCCCTCGAATGGGGGCTGGATCGTGACAAGGCCAAGAGCCGCGTGGCCAGGTCGATCGAGGCCATCTTCGCCGACCTGGACCTGTCACGGATCATCACCGAGATGCTGGACGCCGTGCTCTATGGCTATCAGCCGATGGAGGTGATGTGGGGCAAGGTCGGCGGCTACCTGGTGCCGGTCGATGTCGTCGGCAAGCCGGCCGACTGGTTCGTGTACGACGAGGACAACCTGCTGCGCCTGCGCACCAAGCAAAGCCCGCTCAAGGGCGAGGAGCTGCCGCCGCGCAAGTTCCTGGTGCCGCGCCAAGACGCCAGCTACGACAACCCCTACGGCTTCGCTGACCTGTCCATGTGCTTCTGGCCGACCACCTTCAAGAAGGGCGGCCTCAAGTTCTGGGTGCAGTTCACCGAGAAGTACGGCGCCCCCTGGGTGATCGGCAAGCACCCGCGCAGCGCCTCCGACGGCGAGACCAACCAACTGCTCGACAGCCTGGAGAACATGGTGCAGGACGCCGTCGCGGTGATCCCCGACGACTCCAGCGTCGACATCAAGGAAGCTGCAGGCAAGACAGGTAGCACGGAGGTCTATGAGCGGCTGCTGCATTTTTGCCGCTCCGAAGTGTCGATCGCGCTGCTGGGCCAGAACCAGACCACCGAGGCCACCGCCAACCGCGCCTCGGCCCAGGCCGGCCTGGAGGTCACCCGCGACATCCGCGACGGCGACAAGGCCATCGCCCAGGAAGCCTTCAACACGCTGATCCGCTGGGTGTGCGAGCTGAACTTCAACGACGCCGCCCGACCGGTGTTCGAGATGTGGGAGCAGCAGGAAGTCGACAAAGTGCTGGCCGAGCGCGACGAGAAGCTGGTGCGGGCCGGCGCCAAGCTGACCTCGGCTTACTTCAAGCGCGCCTACAGCCTGCAGGACGGCGACCTGGACGAAGCACCCGGCCCCGCAACCCCGGCGGCCGAGTTCGCCGAGGGCGACGTGGCCCCCGACCAGGACGCCCTTGATGCCGCGCTCGATGCGCTGTCGGCCGACGCCCTGAATGCGGATGCGCAGACCCTGCTGGCACCGCTGCTCAAGCGGATCGCCAAGGGCGCCAAGCCCGACGAGTTGCTCGGCATGCTTGCTGATCTGTACCCGGAGATGGACGCCGCCGGCCTGCAGGAACGCCAGGCGCGCATGATCTTCGTGGCCAATCTGTGGGGGCGGCTGCATGCCTAAAGTGGATCTCGCCTACTGCATGACCCTGCCGCCCAAGAATGCGGTCGAGTACCTCAAGAACAAGGGCTACGCGGTCACCTGGGACTGGGAAGAGCTGTGGCAGGAGGCCCAGACACAGGCGTTCACCGTGGCCAAGGCCACACGCCTGGACATCCTCCAGGACATCCGTGAGGCGGTGGAAAAGGCACTCACCGAAGGCAAGACCCTTGCATGGTTTGCGAAGGAGCTGACGCCGGTGCTCCAGGCCAAGGGCTGGTGGGGCAGGCAGGAACACGTCAACGGCGAGACAGGCGAGATCAATCAGGTGCAACTCGGCAGCCCTTGGCGCCTGCAGACGATCTACCGCACCAACCTGCAAACCGCCTACATGGCCGGCCGCTTCCAGGAACAACTCGCCAACGTCGATGATCGCCCGTACTGGATGTACGTCGCTATCCTGGACGGGCGCACTCGGCCCAGCCACCGCGCCATGAACGGCAAGGTGTTCCGCTACGACGATCCGATCTGGCAGTACCTCTACCCGCCCAATGGCTGGGGCTGTCGATGCCGGATCATCGCGCTGTCGGCTGACGACGTCGCCAAGCGCGGCCTCAAGGTAGAGAGTTCTGCGGGGAAGCTCGGCAGCATGATGAAGCTAGTTTCCGAGAAGACCGGCGAGATGCGCGAGGTGGCCACCTACCGCACGACTGACCCGGTCACCCGTCGGGAGATCGTCTTCGCGCCGGATGTGGGCTGGAGCTACAACCCCGGCGCCGCCGCCTGGCAGCCAGACCTCACCCGCTACACCGGCGACTTGGCCAAGCTCGCCAGGAGGGAGCTGCAGTGAGCAATTTCGTTCGCATCACCATCGACGACAGCCAGCTGCAGGCAGCGTTGCAGCGGCTAGAGCACGCGGGCATCGATCTGACCCCGGCCATGCGCAAGATCGCCCAGGCCCTGCTGCTGGAGACCGAGCGCAACTTCGAGGCCGAGGGCCGCCCGAAATGGACGCCCCTGGCCGAGGCCACCCAGCACGCGCGCCTCGGCGGCAAAAAGGCGTACAAGAAGAATGGCCAGCTGACCGCCGCAGCTCAACGTAGAAAGGACGCCGGCTTCCGCATCCTGCAGCACACGGGCCAGCTGGCCGCCTCGGTCACCACCGACTACGACAGCACCCAGGCGGTGATCGGCAGCAATAAGGTCTATGCCGCTATCCACCAGTTCGGTGGCGAGGCGGGGCGCGGCCGGAAGGTCGAGATTCCGGCCCGCCCGTATCTGCCGCTCACCACAGAGGGCGACCTACAGCCCGAGGCACGCGAAGGGGTGCTCGATACCATCCTGCGACACCTCAAAACAGCAGCAGGCGTTTAGCCGCGCTGGCAGCATTCATCGCACTCGGGACGAGCAACGATAGTCCGACGCCCTGATCGACGTGCCCTAAGGTTTTATAAAGGCTTGGCGCCCGGCATACCGGCCTACTTCTCCCGCGCGTTTTTCGCCGGGGCACGGAATTGTAAAGTCGATTAAAAGACCGCCCCCTCCTTGCCGCCGACCATGGCGGCATGAGCACGACCAAACACCTCCACATCTTCAAGCCCGGCCGCCAGACCGCGATGTCTGGCGTGACGCTGGATTTCTCCGAGTCTGATCTCGAGGCGAGCGCCCGCGCCTACGACCCGGCCAAGCATGAGGCGCCGATCGTCATCGGCCATCCCAAGCACGACGCCCCCGCCTACGGCTGGGTGAATTCGCTCGCCGCCGGGGCCGATGGCCTCACCGCCGAGCCACACCAGGTCGATGCCAACTTCGCCGAGCTGGTGGCCGCCGGCCGCTACAAGAAGATCAGCGCCAGCTTCTACCTGCCCGACGCCCCCAACAACCCGGTGCCCGGCGTCTATTACCTGCGTCACGTCGGCTTCCTGGGTGCCCAGCCCCCGGCGGTGAAGGGCCTCAAGCAGGCCGAGTTCGCCGATGCCGAAGACGGCGTCGTCGAGTTCGGCGACTGGAGCATGGAGACGAACGCCTCCCTCTGGCGCCGGATGCGCGAGTGGATGCTGGCGAAGTTCGGCCAGGAGACCGCCGACCAGGTCGTGCCCGACTGGCAGATCGAGTCCATCCGCGAAGCCGCGCGCCAGGACGAGGACGTCCCGCGCGCCGCCTTCGCTGATCCCACCGTTTCCCCGACCCACCACCCCCACGAGGAGAACCATGCAGTGACACCCGAGGAAAAGGCCGCACTGGAGGCCGAAAACGCCCAGCTGAAACAGCGCCTGGCGGACGCCGATGCGCGCGAGAAGGCGAGCGCGACCGCCAAGCGCCACGGCGAGCACCTGGCCTATGCCGAGCAGCTCGTCGGCGACGGCAAGCTCGCCCCGAAGCACAAGGACGCCGTGGTCGCCTTCCTGGACTTTGCGGACGGCGAGACCGCCCTTGAGTTCGGCGAGGGCGATGCCAAGCAGCCGCTGGCCGGCGCCTTCAAGTCCTTCCTGGGCGACATGCCCAAGGTGGTCGAGTTCGGGGAAACCGCCACCAAGGGCAAGTCCGGCAAGGGCGGAGACGTCAATGTCGCCGAGTTCACCGAGAAATCCACCGACCCCGACCGCCTCAACCTGCACGTACGCGCCACTGAGTTGGCCGCTGAAAAGGGCATCCCCTACGAGCAGGCCGCCCGCCAACTCATTTCCAACTAAGGAGCCAACATGGTTGATCGTCTCAGACAGCTCCGGGTCGTCGATCCGGTACTGACCAACATCGCGCGGGGCTACCGCAATGCGCAGTACATCGGGCACGCCCTGTTCCCTGTCGCTCCAGTGGAAAAGGAAGGCGCCATCGTGCCGCTATTCGGCAAGGAAGCCTTCCGCCTGTGGGAAACCGAGCGCGCCATCCGCGCCAAGTCCAACGTGATGACGCCGGACGACATCGACACCCTCGACGTCGTGCTGCGCGAGCATGACCTGGCCTATCCGGTGGATTACCGCGAGCAGCAGGAGTCGATGTTCGATGCCGAGGCCCGTGCGGCCAAGCGCGTCAAGGATGCGATCGATCTGCGCTGCGAGTGGGCCTGCGCCGCCTTGGCGCAGAGCACCAACACCTATCTGGCCGGCGGCAAGGTCGCGCTTTCCGGCGCCAGCCAGTGGAGCAACAACGGCGGCGATCCGGTTGCGGTGATCGAGGCGGGCAAGGAAGTCGTGCGCAGCCGCATCGGCATCCGCCCCAACACCATCGTGCTGGGCGCCTCGGTGTACCAGTCGCTGAAGTTCCACACAAAGCTGCAGGCGGCCCTGGGCAGCCAGGAGCGCAAGCTGGTAACCCTCGAACACCTGCGCACGCTCTTCGGCATCAACGACATCTTCATCGGCGAGGCACTGGCAGGCGACGCGGCAACCGGCGACGTCTGGGGCGACAACCTGATCCTCGCCTACGTGGCCAAGCCGAGCGCCGACCGCGGGGCCGACTACGAGGAGCCGTCCTTCGGTTACACCCTGCGCAAGAAGGGCATGCCGGAAACGGACAAGTACGACGCAGAGGGCGGCAAGGTGCGCTTCGTTCGCCACACCGACGTCTACAAGCCGGTGGTGGTGGGCGCGGACGCGGGCTACCTGATCTCCGACACCAACGCGTGAGGTAAGCCATGAGCGCCAAGACCTACTGCGTGCGCGGCATCGACCTGGACCACGACGGGAAACGCTTCCCGGAGGGCAGCGAGATCGAACTCGATGACAAAGCCGCCGCCAAGCTCGGCCGCTGGCTGGAGCCGGTGGCTCCGGTCGAGCCGCCGAAGGCAGCCAACTCCAAGAAGACCGACGACGGCAAGTCTGTCGAGGGCAACGGCCAGACCACCGGCCAAGAAGGAGGCAAGCAATGAAGACGCAACAAGTCATCTTGACCACTTCGGTGATCGCAGCGGCCGACCTGACCCGCCGCCGCTTCGTCGGCTTTGACGGCAACGCCTGCGCAGCTGGCGCCAAGGCGCTCGGCGTAGTCGAGGCCGATACCGAGGCCGGCGGCGTGGCCCCGGCCAACCTTCTGGGCGTGATCCTGGTCGAGGCCGGCGCCGCAATCGCCGCAGGTGCCGATGTCCAGTCCGACGCCAGCGGCAAGGCGATCACCAAGGCCGCAGGCGTGGCCAATGGTGTCGCCTGGGACGCCGCCACGGCGGCCGGCGACGTTATCCGCATCGTTCGGGGCATCTGAGCATGGACAACCAGCACAAGCTCATTGCCGGCTACCGCGACCTGACCGAGGACGAAATTGCCTTGATGAACGAGGTGAAGGCCAAGTCGGCCGAGGTCGGCACGCTCGTGGAGAGGCTGCGCGAGCGCCTGCCTGCCTTCAAGATGGATGGCGCGCCCATCCAGGTGGGCGGCCAGACCCTGATCGGCGTCACCGAGGAAGCCTTCGAGACCGACCGCTGGATGACGATCGGCCAGGACCACCTGCAGCAAGGCTTCATGGCGCTGACCCGCGCCGTGGCCCGGCCGACCACCTTCTGAGGCGGCCATGCGTTACTGCTCGCTCGCCGACCTGCAGCTGGCCATCCCGCCGCAGACGCTGATCTGGCTCTCCAACGATGACGAGTCGGCCACCGCCATTCACCAGGCGGTGGTCGAGGAAGCCGTCAGGCAGGCGGAAGAGCTGGTCGATGCCCATCTGCGCGGGCGCTACACCCTGCCGCTCGCCCCGGTACCGTCCGTCGTCAAAGACATGACGGTCAATCTCGCGCGGCACTGGCTGTACGCCCGGCGACCGGAAGGCAGTGAGCTGCCCGACGCGGTCACCCGCACCTACAAATCCGCCCTGCAGATGTTGGAGTCCATCCGCGACGCCAAGCTGACCATCGGCGTGCCGACCGGGGAAGCCGCTCCAGAGCCGGGCGAGATGAAGGTGCGGGCGCGCCCGCGCCGCTTCGGCTCCGAGCTGCTGGATCGCTACTGATGGCCACCACCCTGCAGATCATCGACGCCGTGCTGGAGCGCCTGAAGGCAAAGCTCCCACACCTGGCGGTCGAGTACTTCCCCGACCGGCCTACGGAGTACCGGCTCAACCACCCCAGGGGCGCGCTCCTGGTGAGCTACTTGGGGAGCCAGTTCGACACGACCGTCGATGTCACCTACATCGCCCAGCCGCGCACCGTGAAGTTGTCGGTCACGGTGGTCCTGCGCCAGCTCAACGGCAAGGGCGGTGCCGTCGACGTGGTGGATGCAGTACGGCGTGCGCTGGTGGGCTTCCGCCCGCCGGACTGCCGCAAGGTCTGGGCGGTGGCCGAGAAGTTCCTGGGCGAGACCGCCGGCATTTGGCAATACGCCGTGGACGTGGCCTCCGAGGCCATGCTAGTCGAGGACTCCGACATCAACACCGAGCCTCCCCTGATCGATACCACTTTCGAGGAGAAACCATGAAATACCGCTACAACGGGCCGACCAGTGGCGTGACGCTGCAAAAGAGCGCAGACGACCCCGAGGCCCAAGAAGTGATGCTCCACACCGGCGCCGAGGTCGAGCTGCCCGAAACGCACGAATACACCAAGACGCTGCTCGCCCTGGGGCATCTGACGCCGGTCAAAGTGGCCGCCAAGACGTCGCAGCGCAGCAGCTCCAACACCGACGAACCCGCAGCGAAAGGAGCGTAAGCGATGGCTGCAAACTACTTGCATGGCGTAGAAACCATCGAGGTCGAGAGCGGCCCGCGCCCGGTCAAGACGGTGAAGTCGGCCGTGATCGCTCTCATCGGAACGGCGCCAATGGGCGCGGTCAATGAGCCCACCTTGACCCTGTCTGAGAAGGACGCAGCCGCGTTCGGTACGCAGCTCGCAGGCTTCACGATTCCCCAAGCGCTGGATGCGATCTACGATCACGGCGCTGGCACGGTGATCGTGATCAACGTGCTCGACCCCGCGATTCACAAGACGGCCGTGGCTTCCGAAGCCATTACTTTCGACGCCTCCACCGACCGAGTGAAGCTCGACCACGGCGCCGTGGCCGGCCTGGTGGTGAAGAGCAACGACGGCGCCACCACCCATGGGCTCGGCACCGATTACACGGTCGATCCCCTCACCGGTGAGCTGACCCGCGTGAAGGGCGGTAGCATCGTGGCCAGCGCCAGCGTCAAGGCCAGCTACGACTATGCCGACCCGACCAAGGTCACACCGGCGGACATCATCGGCGCAGTCAATGCGGCAGGAGTACGCACCGGCCTCAAGGCACTCAAGGACACCTACAACCTGTTCGGCTTTTTCGCCAAGATTCTGATCGCCCCTGCCTTCTGCACGCAGAACTCGGTGGCGGTCGAACTGATCTCGATGGCCGACCAGCTGGATGCGGTGGCCTACATCGACGCGCCGATCGGCACCACATACGCCCAGGCGCTGGCGGGGCGCGGCCCGGCCGGCACCATCAACTTCAACACCTCCAGCGACCGCGTTCGCCTGTGCTACCCGCACGTGAAGGTGTATGACCCGGTGCTCAACGCCGAGCGCCTGGAGCCGCTGTCGGCGCGCGCCGCCGGCTTGCGCGCCAAGGTCGATCTGGACAAGGGCTTCTGGTGGTCCAGCTCCAACCAGGAGCTGGCCGGGGTGATTGGTGTCGAGCGCCAGCTCTCGGCGATGATCGACGATCCGCAATCCGAGGTGAACCTGCTCAACGAACAGGGCATCACCACCATCTTCTCCAGCTACGGCTCCGGCTTCCGGCTGTGGGGTAACCGCACCGCCGCCTGGCCGACCGTCAGCCACATGCGCAACTTCGAGAACGTGCGCCGCACCGGCGACGTGATCAACGAGTCGCTGCGCTATTTCAGCCAGCAGTTCATCGACATGCCCATCAACCAGGCACTGATCGACGCCCTTGTGGAGTCGGTGAACGGCTACGGTCGCAAGCTGATCGGCGACGGCGCTCTGCTGGGGTTCAAGGCGTGGTTTGACCTGGCACGCAACGAGGAGACCGAACTGGCCAATGGGCACCTGCTGATCAACTACAAGTACACCCCGCCGCCGCCCCTGGAGCGCTTGACCTTTGAGACCGAGATCACCTCGGAATACCTGCTCACCCTGAAGGGAGGTAGCTAATCGTGGCCGGCAAGATCGAGATCAACCGCATCACCAACGCCAACATCTACGTGAACGGCAACTCGCTGCTCGGCCGCGCGGAGGAGATCAAGCTGCCCGACATCTCGGCCATCATGCAGGAGCACAAGGCGCTCGGCATGGTGGGCAAGATCGAGCTTCCGGCGGGATTCGATAAGCTGGAGGGCGAGATCAAGTGGAACTCGCTGTACAAGGACGTGGCCAAGACCGTGGCCAACCCGTTCAAGGCAGTGCAGTTGCAATGCCGCTCCAGCATCGAGACCTACGGCGCCCAGGGCCGCATCCAGGAGGTGAGCCTGGTCACCTTCCTCACCGTGATGTTCAAGAAGAACCCTCTTGGCACCTACAAGCAGCACGACAACGCCGAGTTCAGCTCGGCCTTCGGGGCGACTTACATCAAGCAGGTCATCGACGGTGACGAGGTGCTGGAGCTGGACTACTTGGCCAACATCTTCCGCGTCGGTGGCGAGGACATGCTCGCCGACTACCGCAGTAACATCGGCGGCTGAACTTTTCCCGCTTCCTGCAGCCAGGCCCACTTCGGTGGGCCTTTTCATTTGTTAAAGCCGTTTAACTGACCGGCTCTCGGCGCCAGCCGACAATCTTTCGCGTACCTCCTTGTTTTTCAACCCACGCGAAGGAAGCCTCATGGAACTCCCCCTCAAGCACCCGTTCAACAACGCCGCCGGCCAGCAGATCGAGAAGCTCACCGTCCGCCGCGCCAAGCGCGCCGACATGAAGGCCGCCGCCCAGTACAGCAAGGACGACGTCGAGCAGGAAGACTTCCTGTTTGCCCGCATCACCGGCCTGACGATCGAGGACATCGAGCAGCTTGATCTGGCCGACTCGAAGGTGCTGACCGACACCTTTCGCAGCATGGTGGACAACTGACGAAGCGCTGCGGCCGCTGGACGAAGTGCTGCTCACGGTCCTGCGCATTCAGCCGTCCGAAATCGACGGCCTCGACATGGACGACTACTGGTTCTGGGTCGGGGTCGCCGAGCGCGAGGTCAAGCGCCGGAACGAGATGATGCAGTCGCTTTACGGCTGATGAAGACCGCCGCGGCCACCAGCAATCCGCCGATGAAGGAAGCGCCGGCCGCCAGGGGGGCGCCGGCCATCGCTGCCAGCGCGAGCGCGAAGGGAAAGAGGAAAAGCGCCGCCCAGAACGGCAAGTGCGCAAAGCACGCCCAGGCAAGCCACGCGGCACCGCTGCCGATGGTCAGCCAGTAAAGCGTCTTGGCGGTGGTGAGGGCGGTTTTTTCAAACATGTTTTCAGGATAGCAAAAGGCGAAACGGCATGGCCAATGAACTGCTCGTAGGGGTCAAGATCGGCGCGGTGCTGTCCGGCACCTTCCAGGCCGCTTTCGCCTCAGCGCGCGGCACCTCGTTGAAGCTCGGCCAGGCGGCCGACGAATTGCGCGTCAAGCACGCCCGGCTGGGTGATGTGATGGCGCGCGCCATGTCGCATCCCACCCGAAACGTCGGCCAACTGCACCGCCAGTATGAACGGCTCGGCCAAACCATCGATCAGCTGCGCGCCAAGCAGGAGAAGCTGACAGCCAGCATGGCGCGAGGCGATGCGCTGAAGACGGCCCGCGCCGATTTGCGGGGCCAGGCAATGGAGACAGCCGGCACCGCAGTCGCCTTGGGCGCCCCGGTCGTGCAGTCGGTACGCCTGGCGGCCTCCTTTCAGGACCAGGTCAAAGACACCGCCATCACCGGCGAATTCAGCCCGGCAGAGGAGGCAAGGCTTGCGACCACCATTCGCGAGTCGGCGGTCAAGTGGAATCAAACCCAGGCAGAGATTGCGCGGGGCACGAGTGTCCTGGTAGCGGGCGGCATCCAGAACGCCAAGGCGCTGGAAGCCTACGCCCCGGTCATGGCCAAGGCAGCTACCGCCACCCGAGCCAGCATGGACGATTTGGGCAGCGTGGCGATTGCGCTGAACGACAACCTCAAGATCGGCGAGGCAGGCTTCGAGGGCGCGCTCAACATGCTGGCCTACGCCGGCAAGCGCGGCCAGTTTGAAATCCGCGACATGGCCAAGTGGCTCCCGGCCCTCTCGCCGTCCTTCCAGGCGCTCGGCGTTACCGGCGAGGAGGCCGTGGCCGAGATTGGCGCCGCACTGCAGATCGCCCGCAAGGGCGCCGGCTCAAATGATGAGGCGGCCAACAACTTCAAGAACTTCCTGCAGAAGATCACCGCGCCGGACACGCTCAAGGACTTCGAGAAAGCCGGCATCGACCTCAAGGGCAGCATGATGACCCTGCGCGCCCAAGGGCTGACGCCGGTGCAGTCCATGCTGGCGATCATCACGCAGTACATGCAGTCCAAAGGGCCGGCCGCCGCTGGCCAGTTCCAGCAGGCGATGGCTATCAAGGACAACACGGAACGCGAGGCCGCGCTGCAGCGCCTGTCCGAAGCCTACAAGCTGGGCGAGCTGTTCCAAGACATGCAGGCCATGTCGTTCATCCGGCCAGCGATCGCCAATATGGAAGAAATGAAGGACATCCAGCAAGGCAGCATGGATGCGGCCGGCAAGGGCCTACTCGATGCCGACTTCAAGAAACGCATGGAAGGCGCCACCGAACAGTTCAAGGCGTTCAAGATCGGCGTGATGGACATCGGCATCACCATCGGCGACGCGCTGCTGCCACCGCTGACCGAACTGTTGCAGGAGCTGAAGCCTGGCATCAAAGCCTTCGGCGACTGGGCCAAGGAACACCCCGGCTTGATCAAGGGCGTGATCGGCCTGGTCGGCGGCCTGCTGGCGGGCAAGATGGCCTTCATCGGCATCAAATACGGCCTCAACCTGGTGCTCTCGCCGTTCAACGCGCTGACCACCTCGATCACGGCGGTTTCGGGCAAATGGACACTGTTGCGAGCCATGTGGCAGGTCGGTCGCTTTGCCCCTGCCATCGCTGGCCTACGCTCCTTTGGCGGCGGGCTTATGGCGGTCGGGCGCTTCCTGGTTCCTTTCGGCCAGGGTCTGCTGATGACCTTCGGCGCACCGCTGATGCTGGCCGGTCGTGGCGCTCTGTTCCTGGGCCGGCTGCTGGCCGGAAGCCTTGTGTCGGGCCTGCGCCTGGCTGGCCAGGCCGTGCTGTGGCTGGGCCGCGCTTTGCTGATGAACCCGATCGGCTTGGCCATCACCGGCATCGCCCTAGGCGCCTACCTCATCTACCGCAATTGGGACAAGCTCAAGCCCTGGTTCCAAGGTCTTTGGAGCGAGATCAAAGCAGCTTTTGCAGGCGGCATCGGTGGAGTAGCAAAGCTGATCCTCAACTGGTCTCCCCTGGGTCTGTTCTACAAAGCATTTGCCGGCGTGATGAAGTGGTTCGGCATCGACCTGCCCAAGGACTTCACAGACTTCGGCGCAAACCTGGTCGGCGGGCTGGTGAGCGGCATCAAGGCCAAGCTCGGTGCCGCCAAGGACACCATCGTGGGCTTCGGCAAGGACGTGAAGGGGTGGTTCGCCGACACACTGGGCATTCAGTCGCCCTCCCGCGTTTTCATGGGCTTCGGCGACAACATCGCCCAGGGGGCGGCAATCGGCATTGGCCGCTCTGCCGGGCTGGCTTCCAAGGCGGCGGCCGGCATGGCCTCCGATACGGCAGCCGCCGCAGCGGCGCAGCGCATCAACGCGGGCCGGGGCGGTTCCGGTGCCGCAGGCGCGGCCACAGGCAGCGCCGGGGGAATGACCATCCATTTCAGTCCGACCATTCAAGTTCAGGGTGGCGCGGCCGAGGGCGTCAAGGGCCAAGTCACCGAGGCGCTCAACCTCTCGCTGCGTGAACTGGAGCAACTGATCAAGCGCGTATCCGCGCAGCAAGCACGGAGGGCCTACTGATGTTTGCGCTCCTGGGCGACGTCCAGTTCGACCTGATCACCTACTTCGACGGCTTCGAGTCGCAGTTCGGCGCCGACTATGCCGAGCATCCGCTGATCGAGGGCAAGCCGCGCCTGCAGTTCATTGGCGACAAGCTCGACGAAATCCGCATCCAGCTCGCCTTCCACCTGCACTACTGCGACCCCGAAGCCGAGTTGGCCAAGCTGAAGAAGGCACTCGCCGCCCATGATGCAATGGCCCTGGTGCTCGGCAACGGCGACTACAAGGGCTGGTTCGTGCTGACCGACGTGCAGGCGACCAGCAAGCACACCGACAAGGCCGGCACGCTGATCGCGCTGGAGGCCAGCATTACCCTGCGCGAGTTCGTCGGCGACAAGAAGAACCCACTACCTCCACCCGCCGTTCAACCCAAGCAGCCACCCGCAGCCGCCAAGGCCCTGCCCGCCAGCCAGACCACGGCCGCCACCACACTGGCCAGCGGCGCCGCAGCGGTACGCGACAACATCCGGCAGGCAGTGACCTACGCCAACCAGGCACAGTCGGCGCTGCGGGTAGTTGTGGATGTCGCACGCGTAGCCCAGAAACTGCGTGATAACCCGCTGGCTGCGCTTAGCCGATTGCCTAGCCTCCTCACCGGCATCAAGCAGGTGGCTGGCCCTCTTGAGAAGCTGTCGCCAGCCCTGACCAGCGTGACCAGTCAGCTTCCCGAGGCAGCCAGCATCCTGCGCGCCAGCAATAACGCCCTGGGTGCTGTGCGTAACGCTCAGGGAGCCCTCTCAGCCGTCAGTACCGGCACGGTAGCTGGCCGCATCGACTATCTGGCAGGTCAGCTCTCAACTGCGACCAGCGCTCTGGAGTCGGCCGCGCCAAACATCAGCAAACTGGCTGGCAAGATTGTCACGAGGACGATCTGATGTACCTGACTCACATCACCAGCGAAGGCGAGCGCTGGGACCAGCTCGCCACTCGCTACTACGGCGACCCGTTGCAGTATGAGCGCATCGTCGCTGCCAACCCGCATGTGCCGCTGGCCACCACCTTGCCTGGCGGTCTGACGCTCTCGGTGCCCGTGATCGAGCTGCAAGACCTGTCCGAGGAGCTGCCACCATGGCTGCGCTGACCGACCAGCGCCCCAGCAGTGTGGCCAAGGTGCCGCACCCAGTGTTCGTGCTCTCCTACGAACAGAAGAACATCACCAGCGACATCACGCCCTATGTGCGCTCTGTCACCTACATCGACTACCTCTCCGGGCAGTCCGACGAACTCGAGGTCGAGCTGGAGGATGCGGACGGCCGCTGGGTTGGCCCCTGGTATCCAGGTAAGGGCGACACGCTGTCCCTCAAGATCGGCTACCAGGACGCCCCGTTGCTGCCCTGCGGTGCATTCGAGATCGACGAGATTGAGTTCGCAGCCCCGCCCTCGATCGTGTCAATCCGGGCCCTGGCCACCGGCATCAAAAGGTCGGTGCGCACCCGTGTCGGCCGTGCCTATGAGGACACCACCCTGGCGGTGGTCGCCCAGCGCATCGCCAAGCGCAACAAGCTGACCCTGACCGGCAAGATCCGTGACATCCGCATCGACCGGGTGACGCAGTACCAGGAGCGCGACGTCGAGTTCCTCACGCGCCTGGCGCGCGAATACGGGTACGCCTTCAAGATCGTCGGCGCCAAACTGGTCTTCACCGAACTGGCCGATCTGCGCGACAGCGGCACGGTGACCACCCTCAATGCCACCGACCTGACCGCCATCCGGATGCGCGACAAGATCAAGGACATCTACCAAGAGGCCAAGGTCAAGTACCACGACCCGAAGACCAAAAAGCTGGTGGTCTATGGCGTGAAGGACGACCAGGTGACCGAGGTCGGCCAGACCACGGTGAGTTCGAAGAAGCAATCCGGCCAGTCAGCCAGCGGTGACACGCTGAAGCTTTCCACCCGCTCCGGCTCCAAAGCAGCCGCTCAGGCCAAGGCACAGGCCGCGTTGGACGACGCCAACCTGCAGCAGACAGCGGGCAACCTGACAACACCGGGTGACCCCAAGCTCGTCGCCGGCACCACCTTCGAGCTAGCCGACTGCGGCAGGCTCTCCGGCAAGTACCTGGTGGAGTCAGCCCGCCACCGCCTTGATCGCGGAGGCGGCTACCTCACCGAGTTGGAAGTGAAGCGCGTCGCCCTGCGGGTCACACCAAGCACCGGCAGCAGTTCGGCCATTAAAAAGTCCGGCAAGACCCTCACGGTGTACGGCGTCCAGAGCAACGGCCAGGTCGGCGCGGTCGGAACGTCCCAAGCGAATGCAAAGAAATGAGCGACACCCTCGAAGAGTTCGGCGCCAGCGTGAAATTCGGTACGGTCAGCGCCTCGCGGCCGGGTTTCGCCCGCGTACGTCTGGCCGACTTCGACAACATGCGCACCATGTGGCTGCCGATCGCCTACCCAAAGACCCAAGCTGATCAATGCTGCTGGACTTACGACTCCGGCGAACATGTCGCGGTACTGCTCGACTCGCGCGGAGAAGACGGCGTGATCCTGGGGGCCGTGTATTCCAGCGCAGACACTCCTCCGGTCACCGACCCGAACAAATTCATGATCCGCTTCAAGGATGGCGCGCTCCTTGAGTACGACCGAGCCACCCACACGCTGACCGTTTCCGGCGTGCAGAACGTTCTGATTCAAGCCGACACCAAGGTCACTGTGGATTGCCCAGAGACTGAGGTGACCGGCAACCTGGTGGTGCAAGGCAAGCTCACCTATCGGGGCGGCATGGCGGGGCGCGGCCCGGCCGGCACTGGCGCGGCGGCAGTCATCGAGGGCCATGTCCAGGTCGATGGCAACATCAACGCTACCGGCACAATCATGGATGCTGGTGGCAACTCGAACCATCACAGTCACTGATGTCGTGATGCAAGAATGGGAAGGCTTCTAGTCCGAACATAGAGGAGTCATGAATGAACGTCTTCCCATACCGAGGGTACGAAATTGAACCCGGCCACCAGTACCACGATGACATCAGAAAGTACGTACCCTACGCCTTGATTAGGCGTGCCGGTCGCCCAGATCAGACGGCCGTTCCTGCGACTGGTCCGATCCTCCTCTGGCGACAGGACGAAGCAGACAGGGCCGGCCTGCAGCTAGCTCGATCCCTAATCGACGGCCACCTAGACCAACGCGATGGGACACTGGTCGATCTCGGGTAAGCCTTAAAGCCCTTTAATATCCCCCTGCTGGGCACGGCGGCACGATAGCCGCATGACCCGGCTATCTGACTCCCTTCACTGGCAACCCGCCCTCGGCAGCTTCGGGATTGTCGAGACCACAGCGGACATCGACCAGGCCATCCGCGTGATCCTTCGCACCCCCAAGGGGAGCGACCCGCATCGCCCGGATTTCGGCTCGAACATCCACCTCTACCTGGACTACCCGATCGACCAAGCCGTGCCGCACCTGGTGCGCGAGACGGTGGAGGCGATTCGCCTATGGGAGCCGCGCTGCGAACTGGTCAAGGCCACGCCCTCCATCGAGGAGGCCCAGATCGTGCTGCGCGTGCAATGGAAGCTGGCAGACGGCGTTCTACGTGATACGGAAGTGCGCCTGTGAGCCTGCCCGAGCCCAGTTTCATCGACCGCGACCCGGCCGCGATCACAGCCGAGATCGTCGCGCAGTACGAGCAACTGACCGGTAAGACCCTTTACCCGGCGCAGGTCGAGCGCCTGCTCATCGACGTGATCGCCTACCGCGAGACCCTGGTACGCATCGGCATCCAGGAGGCGGCCAAGCAGAACCTGGTCGCCTATGCCCGCGCGCCGATGCTGGACTACCTGGGCGAACTGGTGGGCGTCACCCGCCTGCCGGCGCAACCGGCGAAGACCACGCTGCGCTTCACCGTCGCGGCGGCCCTGGCCACCAACATGCTGATCCCGGCCGGCACCCGCGTCGAGGGCGGCGACGGCACTGCCACCTTCGCCACTGACGCCGATGTGACCCTTCTGGCTGGCCAGCTGTCGATCGACGCGGCCGCCACCTGCGAAGAGCCAGGCGCCGCCGGCAACGCCTGGCAGCCGGGGCAGATCAACAACCTGGTCGATGATCTGGGCGACATCGAGGTGACAGCCGCCAACACCACGGTCACCTCCAGCGGCATCGAGGAGGAGGAAGACGACCGCCTGCGCGAGCGCATCAAACTGGCGCCGGAAGCCTTCAGCACGGCGGGCAGCCGCCTGGCTTATGTGTTCCATGCCAAGAGCGCGCACCAGAGCATTGTCGATGTTGCGGTGCTGTCGCCCACGCCCGGCGCAGTCAAGCTCTACCCGCTGCTGACCAGCGGACTGCCAGACGCGAACATGCTGTCCCTGGTTGAGGCGACGTGCTCGGCTGACCGCGTACGCCCGTTGACCGACTACGTGCAGGCGCTGGCGCCCACGCCGATCGACTACGCCATCGACGCCCAGCTGGTGCTCTACAAGAACACCGACATCACCAGCGTGCTGGCCCAGGCGCAAGCCTCAGCCGAAGCCTACAAGGCCGACCGCGCAGCCGGCCTCGGCCGCGACATCGTGCCGGTACAGGTCGAGTCCGCGCTAAAGGTCGCCGGGGTGTACGACATCGTCCGCACCGCCCCGGCCAAGATCGTGCTAGCCGAAAACGAGTGGGCGCGCTGCACGGGCATCAACCTGGTCGTGACAGGGACAGTCGATGGCTGACGTGCTGCTGCTCCCGCCGCCGCTGGCCGGCGATGAACGCTTCCAGGCGCTGGGCCAGCTGGCCGCCCGGATCAGCGATATCGACCTCTCGCCGCTGCTGGTTTATCTGGTCGATACGGTTAATGCCTCTGCACTGCCAAACCTGGCCGAGCAGTTGCACATCCTGGGTGAAGGCTGGCAATTCGCCCGCGATGACGATGAACGCAGGCGCTTACTGAAACGCGCCATTGAGCTGCACCGCCACAAGGGCACCCGCTGGGCCATCCAGCAGGTGCTGGAGACCTTGGGCCTCTCTGGCCAGATCAGTGAGTGGTTCGAGTACGGCGGCCAGCCCTACCACTTCAAGGTCGGCGTCGACCTTTCCACGCGCGGCATCGACGAGGCCACCTTCGACGCGCTGGTGGCGCTGATCACCGAGTACAAAAACGTCCGCTCGCACCTCGAAGCGCTGACCGTAGCGCTGGCCAACCGCTCATCCATACCCGTGATCGCAGCCGCCACCGTCGGCGGCGAGCTCACCACCATCTACCCGCTACAGCTCGACGGAGTCGAGCAGGCCTATCCGCTGTATGTCGGTGTAGGTCTGCGCACGATCGAGATCACTACCATCCATCCGTTGGAGGCATGATGGCCCAGGAGTACTACACGATCCTCACCAATGCCGGCCTTGCCTACGAGGCACAGTGCAAGGCGCAGCAGGTACCGATAAAGCTCACGCAGTTCGCGGTGGGCGATGGTAATGGTGCCACCTACAACCCCAGCCCAAGCGATACCGCGCTCCGCCGCGAAACGCACCGCCAGGCAATTAACGCGCTGCTCCAGGACGAATCCAATCCAAGCTGGCTGGTGGCAGAAGTGTTGCTGCCGGACGATGTTGGAGGCTGGACGATCCGCGAAATCGGTATCTACACCGACACAGGGGTGCTCTACGCCATCGGCAAGTATCCTGACAGCGTCAAGCCGATCCTCGCTCAAGGCTCAGGCAAACAGTTTTATGTACGTGCGATCTTCCAGACCAGCAACGCAACAAGCGTGACGCTGCTGGTCGATAACACGGTCGTTATGGCAAGCCGTGCCTACGTCCATGACTTTGTGCAAAGCGAATTAGCAAGACGTGATGGCAAGCCGAGCGTGCGCGTGGCCACCACAGGGCCAATCGCGCTTACCGGCCTACAGACGATCGACGGCATCGCGCTTGTAGCAGGGGACCGGGTGCTCGTGAAGAATCAGGCAGCGGGCGCAGCAAACGGCATCTACGTTGCTGCAGCTGGCGCTTGGGCACGGGCTACGGACGCTGACAGCGGGGCCAAGCTCACCGCCGGGGCACTGGTGCCAGTCGAGGCAGGTACGGTCAACGCCGACACTATTTGGATAGTCAAGACGGACGGTGCTATCACGATCGGCACCACGTCAATCGACTTCCAATGGGCTGGCGGCCTCAACGCTCCCACTCAAGCACCAGGCGACAACAGCCCCAAGGTCGCCAATACTAGTTTCGTTCAGACCGCGATCGCAGCCCTGGTCGCCTCGTCTCCGGCAGCGCTCGACACTCTCAACGAGCTGGCGGCAGCACTGGGCAATGATGCCAACTTCGCCGCGACCGTCACCAGTGCTCTAGCACTCAAGGCGCCCCTGGCCAGCCCAGTGTTTACTGATCAGCCAACAGCGCCCACTCAAGCGCGGTTCGACAGCAGCACCAAGTTGGCGACGACCGAGTTTTCCATGCGGGCGCTTGGCAATCTGCCGGGCGTGACCCAGCTCACCGCCGGCGCCACGCTGACCGCCGGCCACATCGGCCGCGGCATCGTCTGCGGCGGCGCCGACCCATACTCTGTGGTGCTGCCCTCGGCGAACTCATGCCCGGCCGGCTCTGGTCTGCTCATCGTCTCCCAGTCGGCCACAGTCACTATCACCCGTGGCGGCACCAACGCCATTGCCGTCGGCAGCCAGAACTCCCTGAACTCGTTTGTCCTGGGGGCGGGCGACTGGTGCTACATCGCCAACTTCAACGGCACCGACACATGGATGGTCATGTCCGGCACGCCGCTGCTGCAGGCGAACCTCACTTCCGGCGTGTTCGGCTCATCGCTCGCCCCGATTGGGCACCAGATGCTCCCAAGCGGCCACATCATGCAGTGGGGAACATGGCTCGGCCCCGCATCCGCTGGCGCCGCTACCCCTGTCCTCTTCTCCACTTCATTCAAATCCGAAATCTATTCCCTGACTTTCGGTGCCAACAACGGCAACGCCTCTGGCGCCTATGGCTGGTACGACACAGCCTCACTGAGCGGTTTCAACGGCCGCGCATCGTTGGCAAACCTGCGGTGTTACTACATCGCCTTCGGTAAATGACGGCCATGACCAAGATAATCTTTGCGTCCACACCCCTAGGGTTCCACCACGCGGCCCCTTACCCAACCGGCGTCGAGATCACTCCGGAGCGCTACAGGGAGTTGCTCATGGGCCATGCGGCCGGCCTCCTCATCACATCCGACGATGACGGCAATCCCCAGCTATCAGAGCGGCCGACTCCTACCGTTGTCGAGCTGCGCGGACAGTTGACCGCCGACATCAACACTTGGCGTGACTCGCAAGAAGGCAGCGGCATCCTGTTCGACTATGCCGGCCGCCGGTGGGATGGCGGCCTCACAGTGCGCACGCGCCTGCAGCCAGTCGTCGCGCTTGCGCAACTACCTTCGGGCTTTTACTGGACCTCCGCGAACAACGAAGACGTGCCGATGGACCTAGAGGCATTGCGGGAACTGAACGCTGCGCACGAGGCCGCCCTCGTCGCGCGCGGCTGGGAGATTCACGCCCGGCAGCGCTGCATGAAGCTAGAAGTCGCCGAACTGGACACAGCCGAGGCCTTGCAGGCCTATGTTGTTGGCTGGCCTGCTGAGACGGAAGCCTGATACCAGCCTCACTGCAACCCGCATGAAGAAGAGGGCGGCGGCCGTGGTGCGGGAACACCTCGGCCGCCGCCGTAACCCACAGACAGAACCTGTGAGCCTTGGCCAAGGCCCTCTGCCGTGCACGGCGGGCCGGAGCCTACCAACAATTGCAACAATGAAAAAGGGCTTACACAGAATGGAAATGCACACTGCTTCCCCCATCATCCCCTGGATCGGTGGCAAGCGCCGCCTGGCCAAGTACATCCTCCCGCTCTTCCCCGCGCACACCTGCTACGTCGAACCCTTCTGCGGGGCGGCTGCACTCTATTTCCTGAAAGTGCCCACACAGGTCGAAGTGCTCAACGATGTGAACGGAGAACTGGTCAATCTGTACCGCGTTGTCCGCCACCACCTGGAAGAGTTCGTCCGGCAGTTCAAATGGGCGCTGACCTCGCGGCAAATCTTCAAGTGGTTGCAGATCACGCCCGAAGAGACGCTGACGGACATACAGCGTGCGGCCCGGTTCTTCTACCTCCAGCGGATGGCATTCGGCGGCAAGGTCACCGGGCAGACGTTTGGCACATCAACGACCTCAGGGCCGAAGCTGAATCTGCTGCGCCTGGAGGAAGACCTGTCAGCCGCCCATCTGCGCCTTTCCCGGACATACATCGAGCACCTGGACTGGGCGGACTGCATCCGCAAGTACGACCGCGAGCACACCCTGATCTACTGCGACCCACCGTATTGGGGCACAGAAGGCTATGGCGTCGATTTCGGCCTGCAGCAGTACCAACGCATGAGCGACCTGGCAAAGTCTGTCCAAGGCCGGATGGTCATCTCCGTCAACGACATTCCAGAGATGCGCCAAGCCTTCGCTGGGCTACACATCGAACGGGTGGAAATCAACTACACCGTGGGCGGAGCCGGCCGGCCGAGGAGCAAATCCGGTGAGCTGATCATTCGGAACTGGTAGAGGCGACAAAGGGGCCTCCCGGCCCCTTGTCTCTGCAATTCAGTTTCAACGCGTGCAACAATTACCCCGCCCAACTTATCTCACCAGACGGCCCGCATTTATCGCGGCGCGCTTCACCCGCCGTCCGGCTACCAGCGCCCCCCTCTCCCACGCCCCCCTCCCACGGCTGTCTCTCCCGTGCCCGCCAGCGCCTTGAGGCACATCCGCGCGGCCTGCGCCCCGCCACCGCCAGACCCGCTCACCGGCGTCCCGCCATGACAGGCGCGCCGACAAAATTGTCCCGAATCAAGGAGCTCGCCCAAGCGCCTTCCTAGACTGCGAGCTGTGCCTGAGGGCTCCGTCCTCATCCGCCTTTTTCCGCTTCCACCGACCTCCCCACCGCGATGACCGAGCTGGAAACCCTCCCTGCCCGACCGCCCCGCCGCGTCATCCCGATCAGCCGGGCAGACGCCCCGCCGCAGCGCGGGCTGCAAGGTCGGCGGCTGCTCTTCCAGCTCGGCTTCTTCGCCCTCTTCGTGCTGGCGCCGGTGTTCGACCTCTTCCGCTACGACCTGCAGGCCGGCCACGCCTGGCTGCTGGGCTTCGAATGGCGGCTGGGGCTGGACGACTTCCTCGCCGGCCGCATCGGCGCCGGCGAGGCCGGTGCCAACGTGCTGCTGCGCCTGTTCCTGCCGCTGTTCGCCGGTGCCGGCGCCTTCCTGTGGGTGGCGTGGAAATGGGGCCGGCTGTATTGCGGCTGGCTGTGCCCGCACTTCTCGGTGGTGGAAACCATCAACAAACTGATGCTGCGCGCCACCGGCAAACCCAGCGTGTGGGAAAAGCGCCCCATCACCCCCTGGCTGCCGGAGGGCGGGCGCCGCCGCATCGATGCGCGCTGGTGGGGGCTGGTGCTGCCGGCCGCCATCGGCTTCGCCTTCACCTGGGCGGTGGTGCTGCTGAGCTACCTGCTGCCGCCGGCCGAGGTGTACGGCAAGCTCATCCACGGCGAGCCCACCCGCAACCAGGCCATCTTCCTCGGCGCCGCCACCTGTGTGCTGACGCTGGAATTCCTCTTCGCCCGCCATCTGTTCTGCCGCTACGCCTGCGCAGTCGGCCTGTTCCAGAGCCTGGCGTGGATGAGCAACCGCAAGGCCATGGTGGTCGGCTTCACCCGCCAGCGCGCCGCCGACTGCGCCAGCTGCCTACCGGAGCGGCAGTCCGCCTGCGACGCGGTGTGCCCCATGCGCCTCACGCCGCGCAACATCAAGCGCCACATGTTCACCTGTACCCAGTGCGCCCAGTGCGTGGACGCCTGCGGCCAGACCCAGGCGGACAACCCCGGCGGGCCGCTGCTGCAATGGGTGAGCGGCGAGGCCGCGCGCCAGAACGAAGCCGGCTTCCGCGCCGGCAAGGAACGCTAGCGATGGCGACGGCAGACGGCCCGCGCCCGCCCGGCGACGCCCGCCCGCGCCGCCCGGCGGCGAGGCGCTACGCAACCCTGCCGGCGGAATCCTGTCGCCGCGCCCCGCGCAGCACCGCCTCAGCGCGGCCGCGGGGCGACAGCCTGGCCCTCTCCTGCCGCCGCGGCCCGGGCCACCCGCCTGGCCGCGGATTGCCGCCACGCCCCACCATCCACGCCCAGCCCAGGAGGTGAGCATGCTGTCCGACGTCCTTCCCTGCCTGCCGCATGCCGAAGCGCCCCCGCCGGATGCGTCCCGCCCTCCGCCGCAGCACGGCACGCCGCCCCTGGACATCCAGACCGAACGCATCTGCCAGCTGCTCGCCACCGCGCCGCTGTTCGAAGGCCTGGCGCAGGACGAAATCGCCCGCTTCGCCCGCAGCGTGAGAGAGCTCACCGCCGCCCGCGGCGAGATCCTGTTCCACCGCGGCGACGTGTGCACCGGCTTCCACCTCATCCTCGGCGGCCAGATCAAGCTCGCCTTCCTGTCGGCGGCCGGCAACGAGAAAGTGGTGGAAATCCTGCGCCCCGGCCAGACCTTCGGCGAGGCGGTGATGTTCATGGACAAGCCCTACGTGGTGATGGCGCAGGCGCTGAGCGACACCAGCCTGCTGCACATTCCCAAGCAGGTGGTGTTCGAGGAGATGGCGCGCGACCCGCTGTTCTGCCGCAAGATCATCGGCGGCCTGTCGCGCCGGCTGCACCAGCTGATGGGCGACGTGGAAAGCTACTCGCTGCGCTCCGGCCGCGACCGCATCGTCGGCTACCTGCTGCGCGAGGAAGGCCTGGACGAAGACTGCCCCGCCCGCGGCCGCGTCTCCATCCGGCTCTCCACCAGCAAGGGCACCATCGCCTCCCGCCTCAACCTCACCCAGGAGCACTTCTCCCGCATCCTGCACGAGCTGATAGACAGCGGCCTGATCGAAGTGGAAGGCCGCACCATCCATGTGCCGGATATCGCCAAGCTGCGCGCCAGTCTGGACTGAGGGAGCGGCGGCGCGAAGCGGCTTGCGTAGGGACTTCCGGCTGGGTGGGTTGCGAAGATCGGGGGTGGTCGCCAGCGGTCGGGATGGGCAGTCGAAATCGGCCGCCAGAGCCGGTGGCCACAAGCCGGCAGTTGGGGTTGGGGTTGGCAGACGCCAAAGGGCTGATGCGCCCGCCCCACGCCTCGCAGGCAGTCATTGTGCTCCCCCTCTCCCCTCGCGGGAGAGGGGGAGCACCCGCCAGGGCACCAGCGCTAACCCCAAACCCAGAGCCCGTCAAACCTCCGCAGCCAGCATTCCTGCCATGCCTTCATCACGTCAGGTTCGCCTGCCCCAGCGCTGCAGAGTCGTGGGGTTCAGGGCAGCCAAAACTTGGCGTCTTCGGTCACTGTCACCGCCGCATCCGCTTCATCGGTCACGGTGAATTCGATGCGGTGCGGGCCGCTGCCGGCAGCGCCCGCTTCCACCCGCACCTGCACGGTGGCGGCGGCGGTGGAGGCGCCCTGCACGCTCACCGTCAGCGGTTCGGAGAGGTGGATGCCTTGCAGCCCGGCCACGCTCACCACGTAGCGGCGCTCGTTTTCGCTGGCGTTGATGAGCTGCAGGCGGAAGGCATTTTCGATGGAGCCGTCGTCCGCCTCGCGGGCCAGCGCCGCGCGGTCGCGCTGCACGTCCACCTTCAGCGGCACCCGGGTCGCCAGCGACCAGGCAGTGGCGGTGAGCGCGACGAGGAAGACGGTGCTGTAGATCAGCACCCGCGGCCGCAACGCGCGGCGCAGGATGGTGGCGCGGGAGCTGCGGTGCTTGAGCGCGTTCTCGGTGGAGTAGCGGATGAGGCCGCGCGGGTACTGCATCTTGTCCATCACCTGGTCGCAGGCGTCGATACAGGCGCCACAGCCTATGCACTCCAGCTGGAGGCCGTTGCGGATGTCGATGCCGGTCGGGCAGACCTGCACGCACATGCTGCAATCCACGCAATCGCCCAGGCCCTGCTCCCTGGCGACCACCTTCTTGGAGCGGCCGCCGCGCGGTTCGCCGCGGGCTTCGTCGTAGGCGACGATCAGGGTGTCCTGGTCGAACATCACGAACTGGAACTGGGCGTAGGGGCAGATGTACTTGCACATCTGCTCGCGCATGAAGCCGGCCATGCCATAGGTGGCACCGCCGTAGAACAGCACCCAGAAGGTCTCCCAGCCGGACAGCGAGAAGGCGAAGGTTTCCGCCGCGAGCTGGCGGATGGGCGTGAAGTAGCCGACGAAGGTGAAGCCGGTCCACAGCGCCACCGCCAGCCACACGCCGTGCTTGGCCGACTTGAGGCCCAGCTTGCGCGGGCCCCAGGGCGCGGCGTCCAGCTTCATGCGCCTGGAGCGGTCGCCCTCGATCTTGCGCTCCACCCACAGGAAGAGCTCGGTATAGACCGTCTGCGGACAGGTGTAGCCGCACCACAGTCGCCCCGCCACCGTGGTGAACAGGAACAGCGCCAGCGCCGACAGCACCAGCAGCACCGCGAGGTAGATGGTGTCCTGCGGCCACAGCACGAAGTCGAAAACGTAGAAGCGGCGGGCGTCCAGGTCGAACAGCACCGCCTGGCGGCCATTCCACGGCAGCCAGCACAGGCCGTAGAAGACGATCTGCGTGAGCCAGGCGAACACCCAGCGCCAGCGCTGGAACACGCCGCTGATGCTGCGGGGATAGACCTTGGCTTCGGAAACGAAGAGCGAACCCGCGTCAGGCTTGGGCACCGCGGACAGTTTGGCGCGGCGCAGGGGCTGTGCGGGAGGCTGGGGAGAAGGCTGAGAGGGAGGCGCTGAAGGCACCTCGGTGGAAGACGGGGAACTGCGCTGCTGCTCGGACATGGGGAGGTACGCCGCGGGGCACGGTAATTTTTCGGGGAAAGGACCGTTGCCAGCGGCGTTGCCGGCGCAGCATAAGATGCATTTCCTATGCAGCTTTCAGACTACCAGCGCGGCAGGCCATAATCAATATGTTTCATACACCTTTAGAGGCCGGACCATGCGGCTCAGCACCTTCTCCGATTACTGTCTGCGCGTGCTGATGTACCTGGGCGAACGCGGCGACCGCCTCAGCACCGTCGCCGAAATCGCCCAGGCCCACGCCATCTCCGAGCACCACCTGACCAAGGTGGTGCATCAGCTCGGCCGCGCCGGCTACGTGGAAACGGTGCGCGGCAAGGGTGGCGGCATGCGCCTGGCGCAAGCGCCGGCCGAGATCGTGCTGGGCGCGGTGCTGCGCCAGACCGAGACCGACTTCGCGCTGGTGGAGTGCTTCGGCAGCGACTCCCAGTGCTACATGGACGGCGCCTGTCAGCTGCAATCGGTGCTGGGCGAGGCGCTGACGGCAATGTTCGCGGTGCTGGACGGCCGCACGCTGGCGGACCTGATGCCACGGCCGGCGGGCATGCCGCAAACGCTCGCTTTCGTCCGCCGGCCAGTAGCTGGCCAGGGCTGAACACCCTGCTCCCCCCTGCTCCGCTTTCGCGTTTTCAGCCGCCGAACAAACCGCAGCCCCGGCATTTTCCGGGCCGCTTTTGCCCGCTTCCCGCGCGGCGAAAACCCTTCATTCCCAGCAAGGAAAACGCCGCAGCTGCGCGACTTCCAGCCCATGTCTCGCTGGCCGGCGCAACCCTGAGGAGGCGGCCTCGCAGCCGGATATGCCATTTCGATTCGCGTAAAAGGCGGCTTTGCCGTTTTGATTCGAATCAATCAAATTTCGTCCGCCGCTTCATAGCATGGCCCCGCACTCACAGCCGGCCGCGAGCCGCCGCCGGCCTACCGCACAGACAAAAAACGGAGCCTTGTCATGAAAAACGCCCCCTTGCTGATCGCCGCTTTGCTCGCCGCCACCCTCGCCGCCTGCGGTGGCCAGGAAAGCCCGCCGCCAGCCCCGGCCGCCGCGCCGGCGCCGCCACCGGTTGCCGCCGCTCCGGCCGCGCCGCACCCGGGCGAGAGTTCCTACAAGAAGGTCTGTGCCATGTGCCACAGCGCCGGCGTGGCCGGCGCGCCCAAGCCGGGCGACAAGGCCGACTGGGGGCCGCGCATCGCCCAGGGCAAGGACACGCTCTACAAGCACGCGCTGGAAGGCTTCACCGGCCAGAAGGGCATGATGCCGGCGCGCGGTGGCGCGGCAACGATGCCGGATGAGGATGTGAAGGCCGCGGTGGACTTCATGGTGTCGAAGTCCGAGTAAGCGCCAGACAGCAGGAAGACACGGCCGGCGCGCCTGCCGGCCCACGCCGGCTGGGCTGCCGCCGGTCGCCCGCCCGCCAGTTGCCCGTCGCCTCCCGCCCCCGGTTGCCCGCCGCAGTCGTCGGGCTGCGCTGAAACGTCCCTCGCTTCAGCGCAGCCCGGGAGGCTTGTTCGGCTGGCATGGCTCGCCCGATCCGCAAGATGACGCGGCCCGCTCGCCTTCCAGGCCGAGCGGGCCGATGCACGTCGTGGCAGGTAAGCGCGGCTCCTTCACCCCGCTGACGCAGGGGCGACACCCGATATCCGCGCCGTCCTGCTAGCCCGCATCCTGCCGCTCGGCCGGCGCTGGCATCGAGTGATCATGATGGCCATGGCCGTAGCGCAGCAACCTGGCGATCTGCACATCCAGCATGTCGAAGGCGAACACCTCGCCGCCCTGGGCGCGGGCGAAGGTTTCGGCGTCCTTGCGGCTGGCGAAGGCCGGCAGGTCCGGCCCGCGCATCGGGCCGGTGGCCCTGGAACCGTGGACGAACCAGGCTTGCGCTGCCGCCACCCAGCCGCCGCCGGCATAGTCGGTGACGTAGTGGGCAGCAATTTCACCGGCGCCCTGGCCGTTGGTGAAGCGGCGGCTGTCGGCGATGAAGAGCAGCATGTCCACCGGCGAATCGAAGAACCAGGCGTCGCCGCTGGCGACGATCACCTGCGCCGCCCATTGCGGATGGCGCGCCGGGTACATGCCGCAGACGGCGCAGCGCGCCAGCGCCGGCACCGGCCGCGCCGCCAGCATCTCCAGCCCGCTGGCGGGGTCGTAGGGATGGACCGCGCCAGGGAAAGGCGCACCGGGGCGGACGATGCAGATGTCCTCGGCCAGCGCCGCCGCCAGCGGATCGCCCGCCGGCACCGCCGCGCCGGCGGTGTGCCAGCCATAGATTGCGCCGCCCAGCAGCAGCACGCCGGCGGCCAGCATGATCAGCCTGCGGGCGGGCATGGCGGCCGTGGCGCGGGTTCTGGCATCCATCCCGGCTTACATCCGCTGGTCGTGCAGCGCGCCGCCATCCAGCACCACCATGTCGGCGGTGATGCCCTCGAAGCGGTGGACCTTGCCGCCGTACTCGCCGGCGAATTTCTGCGCATCCGCCTCGCTGCCGAAGCTGGCGATGGTCGGCCCCATGGAGCCTTTGCGGCTGGAGCCGTGCACATACCAGGCACCCCTGGCATCCACCCAGTGGCCGCGCGGGTTGTCCCAGTCGGCCTTGCCCATGTCCTGCACATAGAGGGCGCGCACGCCGCGCACCTGCTCCGGCTTGAGGTAGAGGGAGAACATTTCCACCGTGTCGCAGAAGAACTCCGGCTCGGCCTTGTCCTGGTAGTGGATCTGCGCCTTGGGGCCGGGGTAGTCGGCCAGCAGCATGCCGTCCAGCGCGCACACGGTGCCGCGGTCTATCTCGACCACCACCGGCGCCTGGGCCTTGTGGTCGGCGGGACCGCAGGCGGCGAGCAGCGTGGCGGCAGCCGCGGTGAGCAACAGGCGGGTGCAGGGGGCAAGAGGGGAGGATTTCATGATGTCGTTCTCTCTTTCGTCACTTGCGGAAGCGCCAGGCGGCCACGCCCAGCGGCAGCGCGATCCAGCCCAGCATCACCCCGCCCAGCAGCCAGGGCCGGGCCAGCGCCGGCGGGAACACGGTGGCGAGGCCGTACAGGGTGCGCACATCGTCCAGGCTGAAGATGTTGAGGATGCGGAACACATCCGCCGGGTTGGCGAGCAGCAGGTAGGGGTAGAACTCGCTGCCATGGCCATCGCCGCCCAGCACCAGGGCGCCGAGCAGCAGCAGGTCGAACACCAGCACGAAGAAGAACCACAGCGCGATGGCCAGGCCGGAGGCGCGGGTGCGGTCGGCGGCGAACACCGACAGCATCACCGCCAGGCTGAGGAAGGCCATGCCCAGCAGCACCGAGCTGCCCATGAAGCCGAAGTAGTGGAACAGCGCGCCCAGATCCAGCTGGCGTGCCAGCACCAGCGCCACCAGGCCGAAGCCGACCACGGTGGAGAAGGCCAGCGCCGCCGCCAGGCCAAGGTATTTGCCCAGCAGCAATTCGAAGCGGGTGATGGGCAGCGCCAGCAGCAGGTCCAGCGAACCGCGCTCGCGCTCGCCGACGATGGCGTCGAAGCCCAGCATCAGCGCGATCAGCGGGATCAGGTAGATCACCAGGCTGACCAGGCTGGCGATGGTGACTTCGATGGAGCGGAAGCCCACCGCGCCCTGCTGGGCGGCGCCGAAGTAGGCGATGACGAGGGCGAAGGCGGTGAATACCAGCGCCACCGCCAGCACCCAGCGGTTGCGCAGGCGGTCCCAGAATTCCTTGCCGGCGATGGTGGCGATCTGTCGGATTTCCATGTCGCCCTCCTCAGTCGGCGAAGCCGAAGAACACGTCTTCGAGCGAGGGTTCGCGCACCCGGACGTCGCTGACCTTGCCGGCCAGCATGGCCAGGGTTTCCAGCAGCGCCATCTTGGTTTCACGGCGGCACTGCAGGGCGAGGCCGCCTTCGCATTCCGCCACCGCCAGCAGCGGCAGGCCGGCGAGGCCGGCGCGCACCGCGGCGAGTTCGCCTTCCACCACCCGCAGTTCGATGTTCAGCGGCAGGTCCATGCGCTCGCGCAGCGCCTGCACCGTGCCCAGCGCCTGCACCTTGCCGGCGGCCATGATGGCGAGGCGGTCCACCCGCTCCTGGATCTCGGCCAGGATGTGGGAGGTGAGCACCATGGTGACGCCCTCGGCGCGCAGCTCGCGCAGGGTGGCGTAGAAGTCGCGGATGGCTTCCGGGTCCAGGCCGGTAGTCGGTTCGTCCAGGAACAGCAGCCGCGGCTTGCCGAGCAGGGCCTGGGCGAAGCCGAGGCGCTGGCGCATGCCCTTGGAGTATTCCCGCACCCGCCGCCGCGCCGCATGGGCAAGGCCGACTCGCTCCAGCACCGGCGCGCAGTCGGCCACCGCCGCGCCCTTGAGGCGGGCGAAGAAGTGCAGCGTCTCCAGGCCGGTGAGGTTGTCGTAGAGCACGACGTTTTCCGGCAGGTAGCCGACGGCGCGGCGGACGGCACGGAAGTCGCGGCCGCCGACGGCCGCGCCGCCGATGCGGATCTCGCCGGCGGTGGCCGGCACCAGGCCCAGCATCATCTTGAACAGGGTGCTCTTGCCGGCGCCGTTGTGGCCGATGAGGCCGAACAGCTCGCCGCAGCGGATGTCCAGATCCACGCCATCCACCGCATGTACCGCGCCGTAGTGCTTGCGCACGCCGCGGACGGTGATCACCGCTTCGGCGGCCGGATGTTCCGCGGCGGCAGCCAGCGGTTCGGCGCCCGCGCCGGACGACGCGTTCGGCATTTCAGCGTACGCCAGGGAAGGTCTTGCCACGCCAGTCTCTCCAGTTTTCCTTGTCGGGCCGCATGCGCGGCTTGGGGTCGACCACGCTGGGGGCGCGCAGCAGCGGGAACTGCTGGCCGACCAGACGCAGGGTCTGCACCGCCGGGCTGGCGAGCAGCAGCTTGATCAGCGGATGCTTCCAGCTCAGGCGGTCGACCAGGTCGTTGGCCTCGTAGCGCACATCGCCTAGGCCGTCGCCGTTGCGGTCCCAGCCAAGGTAGTTGCTCCAGTGGTTGCCTTCCTTGATCCCCCACAATTCGTCGCGGGCGCCGACGTAGCGCACCTGCTCGCGGTTGGCGATGAAGTCGTTGCGTTCCACCTGGTTGTTCTTGGAGCCGGCCCACAGGTGCACGCCGACGAGGTTGTCCACCAGCAGGTTGCC